>Ga0116168_1000356_pt1 | contig 45851 bp, 39 predicted proteins | sample AD_UKC129_MetaG_FD_89795 | JGI IMG/M metagenome (GOLD analysis project Ga0116168, IMG submission 89795) | Active sludge microbial communities of municipal wastewater-treating anaerobic digesters from Canada - AD_UKC129_MetaG | ecosystem: Engineered > Bioreactor > Anaerobic > Digestate | place... | reverse complement strand
TTTTGTTGTCGCCGAAATAGGTTTTATGTGTCTCATTTCAATACCCTTTATGTTGATTATAATAAAACAGGGAAGATAAATGTTATATTTATCTTCCCTATTATACTATTTTTATTATTTTTTTTCTAATGGTTTATACCTTATTCCGATTATCATTCTTCAATAGCAGAATAGTCTTGTTTTTCTTCGGTGTGTATTTCCAGATGTTCTTCTAATTCTTTTTCAGAAATACTTGCCAAAACGGGTTCCGATTTTTGATAGAAGCGACTACCTGTCCCCGCTGGGATGAGATGTCCTATGATTACATTTTCTTTCAATCCACGCAGATAATCACGTTTTCCGCGAATTGCCGCATCGGTCAAAACTCGGGTTGTATGCTGGAAAGATGCCGCCGCAATAAAACTCTCTGTGCTTAATGCGGATTTACTTATCCCCTGCAATATAGGTTCTGCCTCTGCGGGTTTTCCACCGCGTCGAATAATCTTTTCGTTAACTTCTTCAAATTTAGAACGGTCAACGATTTCATGAGCAACGAAGGGCGAATCCCCTGTGTTCTCTTTAATATGCACTTTGCGCAACATCTGACGAATAATAATTTCAAGATGTTTATCATTGGTTTTTACACCCTGGGCCCGATACACCCTTTGAATTTCGTCCAGAATGTATTTACGAACCGCTTCTTCTCCTTTGATTTCGAGAATATCTTCAAGAATAATGGGACCGTCGGTTAGTTGTTGTCCTGCATATACACGGTCGCCTTGTTGCACGAACAGATGTTTTCCGGGCGGAATGGTATATTCGCGTTCTTTACCAATCTTCGGGACAACCTTTACCTTACGCATACCCTTGATAGACCCGCCAATTTCAACAATCCCATCTATATGACTGATAATAGCAGGATTTTTGGGAACACGGGCTTCGAATAATTCTGCCACACGAGGCAAACCACCTACAATATCTTTTGTCTTACCCAATTTACGAGGGGTCTTCGCAAGAATGTCCCCTGCTTCTACTTCATCTCCATCCTTTATCATTAAATGCGTCTCAGGAGGTAAGGGAGCAAAGGCTAACACTTCATTATGTTCCCCTACAATAAGAATCTGGGGATGTAAATCATGTTTATGTTCGGTAATAATACGCTCTTCCAGTCGTGTCTCCGGATTTATCTCCACCTGCATGGTAACGCCTTCCACAACGCCTTCTAATTTAACCTTACCAGAGCGTTCTGCAACAATAACCAGATTGTAGGGGTCCCACTTATACAGCAGAGAGCCCTTCTTCAATTTCTGTTCATTTTCACAGAATAAGACAGAACCCATAGCCGGGGCAAAGCGAATAATTTCTTTCCCATCATCATTGAGAACACGAATTTCTCCACCACGATTTAATACAACGGTTTCCCCTTTACGGTTCTTATCGAATCTAATATTGTTAAAGATAACTTTCCCATTTTCAGGGATACGGACTTCGGGACTTTCTAACTGCAGACTTGCCGCACCTCCAATATGGAAAGTTCTCATCGTTAATTGTGTCCCGGGCTCACCAATGGCTTGTGCCGCAATAATACCTACGGCTTCGCCTAATTCCACCAATCTACCTGTAGCAAGATTTCTACCATAACATAAGGCACATACACCTCTTTTTGCCTGGCAGGTAAGCACAGAACGCACATGCACACCCGGCAAACCCGATTCCATTATTATCTTGGCTTTTTCTTCCGTAATCTCTTCATTAGCGTAAACGATAGGCTCGGAATGTCCCGGAATGATAATATCATCAATAGCATACCTTCCTACAATCCGTTCCTCTAAGGGAGTGATAATATCGGGACCGGAAGTTAAAGGTTCCACATATACACCATTCATCGTTCCGCAATCATACTCTTCGATAGTTACATCCTGTGCCACATCTACCAGTCGGCGGGTTAGATAACCTGCGTCTGCCGTCTTTAATGCCGTATCTGCCAGACCTTTTCTTGCACCGTGAGCAGAAATGAAATATTCCAGCACACTAAGACCTTCCCTGAAATTGGAGGTAATCGGAGTTTCAATAACATCACCGGAAGGTTTCGCCATCACACCACGCATACCTGCCAGCTGACGAATCTGGTCCTTACTACCTCGGGCTTTTGAAGCAAACATCAGATATAAGCCCGTAAAGCTCTGCTCTTTTTGTTCTAGAGCAGATAACATGGCTGCGGATACCTCATCGGTTGCCCGTTTCCACTCCTCAATAATCTTGTTGGTTCGTTCTCTCTGTGTCATCAAACCATGCTGGTATTGCTCTTCAATATGTTCAACCTGTTTGCGGGCACGGGCTAATATCTTTTCTTTTTCCAATGGAACTGTCATATCTTCCACACCAATGGAAAGTCCCGATTTCGTCGCATATTTAAATCCGATGCTCTTCAAACAATCCAACAATTCTACTGTCTTACGATGCCCAAATTTCTTGTAACACTCTGCAATGACCTTACCAATTGTAGATTGATTATGTTCTATATTTACATCTTCCAACTGAATTTCAGGAGGTAATCCATCCCAGAGAATAACCCTTCCTACTGTCGTATCTACTATTTTCCCCTGATTATGAATTTTTATCCTCGCATGAATATCTACATGCCCAAAGTGGTATGCTAACAGAACAGCCTCTTTATTCGGATATATCTTCCCCGCATTACAGAGAACCTCTCCATCCTTGGTTTTCCATTCCTCTTTCCATTCGCCTTTGGCTCCGGGACGAGAACGGGACAGCCACGCAATACCCAAAACGATATCCTGACTGGGTGTAACAATAGGCGAACCATCGGACGGAGAGAAAATATTGGAAGAACCCATCATTAACAAATGTGCCTCCAATTGAGCGGCCGGGGTCAAAGGCACATGCACCGCCATCTGGTCGCCATCAAAGTCTGCATTATATGCCCTACATACCAAGGGATGTATGCGAATGGCATTTCCTTCTATCAGTATTGGCTGGAATGCTTGTATTCCCAATCGGTGCAGAGTGGGGGCACGGTTAAGAAGCACAGGATGGTCCTTAATTACTTCTTCTATCGCATCCCATACTTCAGGGCGGCCCTGTTGTATCATTTTCCGTGCCGCCTTAATTGTAATGGCAATCCCCTTTTCCTGAAGACGACTAATTACAAACGGTTCAAACAGCGTCAGCGCCATTCGTTTAGGCAAACCACATTGATTTAGTTTTAACTCGGGACCTACAACGATAACCGTTCGACCGGAATAATCTACGCGTTTACCCAACAAATTCTGACGGAATCTGCCCTGTTTACCTTTGATGAAATCACTCAAAGATTTCAAAGGCCTCAAATTGGTACCTACTACCGCCCTACCATGTCGCCCATTATCAAATAGAGCATCCACCGCTTCTTGAAGCATTCGCTTTTCATTCCGCACAATAATTTCCGGGGTGCGAATTTCCATAATCTTCTTAAGACGGTTATTGCGGTTTAATACACGCCGATAAAGGTCATTCAAATCACTGGTCGCATACCGTCCTCCATCCAAAGGTACTAAAGGCCTCAAATCCGGTGGAAGAACGGGAATAACATCTAAAATCATCCATGATGGCTGATTCCCTGATTTGCGGAACGCCTCAACTATCTGTAGTCGCTTAATTGCTTTCGCTCGTGTTTGAGCGGAGGTAGAGTTGGCAAACTGCTCCCGTAGTTCCGCCGCCAATACATCCAGATTTATCTCTTCTAATAAAACCTTTATCGCTTCCGCTCCCATCTTCGCTTTAAAGGTATTTGAACCAAATTCCTCTATTGCATCCTGATAATCATCTTCAGATAAAATTTGCAACTTCTCCAAACGAGTTGTCCCGGGGTCTATTACAATATAACTTTCATAATATATAACTCGTTCCAGACTACGAACCGGCAAATCTAAAAGGTTGCCCATACATGACGGATTATTCTTAAAAAACCAGATATGAGCAACGGGGGCCGCAAGACGAATAGAGCCCATTCGTTCCCGTCGCACTTTGGCTTCGGTAATCTCCACACCACACTTATCACAAATAATACCCCGATGCTTTACTTTCTTATACTTACCACAGCCACATTCCCAGTCCTTTGTAGGACCAAATATCTTCTCGCAGAAGAGACCATCCTTCTCGGGTTTAAAAGTCCGATAGTTTAGCGTTTCGGGCTTCTTCACTTCTCTCTTAGACCATTTCATTATCTCTTCAGGAGAAGCAATCCGAATTTGAAGTGCATCAAATCGGTCTGATGTGGTAGGAACATATTTAGCCAAGGTATATATCCTCCTCGTCTTCTTTTTCTTCTGTATCTATTGCTGTTTCAATTTTCGCAAGTTTAATTACATCCAGACATAAACTCTGCATTTCACGGATTATCACATTAAAAGATTCCGGAACAGAGGGTTCTACTTCATAATTCCCTTTTACAATAGCATCGTAAATCTTGGTTCTGCCTTGAATATCATCCGATTTTATCGTAAGCATTTCTTGAAGAGTATGGGCAGCACCATACGCCTCTAACGCCCAGACTTCCATTTCTCCAAATCGTTGCCCACCAGAATTGGCTTTACCCCCTAACGGCTGTTGGGTCACTAAGGAATAAGGTCCAATAGCACGGGCATGTATCTTATCATCTACCATGTGGTTTAATTTCATCATGTAGATATAACCTACACAGGTTTCATGATGAAACTCTTCGCCTGTTTTCCCATCGCGAAGTTTTATCTTACCACTTGCTGGAAGTCCTGCTTTTTTCAAATAATCTATGATGGTCTCTTCCTTAGGTCCATTAAATACAGGGGCCGCTACCTTCAATCCAAGCACCTTCAAAGCCCAGCCCAAATGCGTTTCTAAAATTTGTCCTACATTCATTCGGGAAGGCACACCAAGAGGATTTAAGATAATCTGGATAGGGGTTCCATCCGGTAAGAAAGGCATATCTTCCACAGGAACAATCTTCGCTACAACACCTTTGTTCCCATGGCGGCCAGCCATCTTATCGCCTACGGACATTTTTCGCTTGGTTGCTATATAAACTTTTACAACCTTATTTACGCCCGGAGGTAATTCGTCTCCTTCTCTCAACCGCTCTAATTCTTTCTCACGAAATGATAATAATTTTTGCTCTTCCAATGCTGCCTGATTTACTAATCTTGTAAACCACGATTGTACTTTCTTATCCTCAATCTTCAATCGCCCTAATATAGAATATCCCAACTCCCTCAAATGCGATGGTCTTACAGATTTACCTTTTTCAAGCACATAATCATTCTTTGTATAATCAAAAACATCTTCTGTTATTTTTTGACCCAACATATCATCGCGAACTAAATCCACAAAGGTCTTCCGAATCTTTTCTATCCGTTCCGCATACTCTTGTTTAATGCGTTCTGCTTCTCGGGTAATTCGGGCTTTGGTTTGCTTATCTATGGCTTTATTCCGACGACTGGAAACTTTCACATCTACTACAACCCCTTCGGTACCTGGGGGAACATATAAAGAAGCGTTACGAACATCTTCCGCTTTTTCTCCAAATATTGCAATCAACAATTTTTCTTCCGGAGCCAGTTCTTGTTCTCCTTTCGGCGTCACCTTACCCACAAGAATATCTCCCGGCTTTACCTTTGAACCAATATGGATAATCCCATTCTCATCAAGATTTTTTAAGGACTCTTCCCCTTCATTGGGAATATCGGGGGTAATTTCTTCCGGTCCTAATTTGGTATCGCGTGCTTCAATTTCAAAAACTTCAACTTGAATGGAAGTAAAAACATCATCTTTAATCAATTCTTCACTCAGGATAACCGCGTCCTCAAAGTTATAACCTTCCCACGGTAAGAAAGCAACCAACACATTTCTACCTAATGCCATTTCTCCATCACACATTCCCGGTCCATCTGCAATTATATCCCCGGCATTTACTTTATCACCCTTCTTAACAATAGGCTTTTGATTAATACAGGTACTTTGATTGGAACGCGTATATTTCTTCAAACGATATACATCTTCTTCCAATCGAAACGGATTATCTGTCTTGGCGCTGTCTATGCGAATACGAATGATTTCGCTATCTGCATATTCGACAACTCCCGACCTTTCTGCACGAACAGCCGTTCCTGAATTTCTGGCACAGATTTTTTCCAGACCTGTTCCAACCAGAGGTTGTTCCGCTTTTAATAAAGGAACTGCCTGCCGTTGCATGTTTGAACCCATCAAAGCACGGTTTGCGTCGTCATGTTCCAGAAATGGCACCAATGCCGCAGCGGCACTCACAATTTGCTTTGGAGATACATCCATAAAATCCACCTCTTCCGGTGGAACCATTGGAAAATCCCCTTTATGTCGGCAAAACACAAGATGATTCTTAAATTTGCCTTTATTATCCAGAGGTTCATTTGCCTGAGCAATCTTATAATTATCTTCATCGTAAGCAGTCAGGTAAACAATCTCATTGGTAACTCTTCCATTTTCTACCTTACGATAGGGGGTTTCAAGAAAACCATATTCATTTATTCGTGCGTATGTTGTCATTGAAGCCATCAAACCAATATTCGGTCCTTCAGGCGTTTCTATCGGGCAAATGCGACCATAATGGGTTGGATGAACATCGCGGACCTCGAAACCCGCACGGTCCCGATTTAATCCACCCGGACCTAATGCACTTAACCGCCGTTTATGCGTTAATTCCGATAAAGGATTGATTTGGTCCATGAAATGGGACAACTGGCTTCTTCCAAAAAAGTCTTTTAGCACAATTCCCATCGGTTTAGAATTGATAAGGGACTGTGGAGTATATTCTTGGTCTTCAGAACGATAATTCATTCGTTCACGAATGGTTTTTTCCATCCGTGCCAGACCAATACGGAATTGATTCATTAATTGTTCACCAACTGTCCTTACACGGCGGTTGCCTAAATGGTCAATATCATCCAGTGTGCCTTCACCCCGATGTAATTTTACTAAATATTTAAGGGTTTCTAAAATATCTTCTTTTGTTAAAGTCCTCTGCTTCTGTGATATTTGCAACCCTAATTTTCTATTAATTTTATACCTACCTACAGAGGCAAAATCATAACGAGACGGGTCAAAAAATAGACTTTCAAAATGCTTCCGACACTGAGCATCATTGGTAGGGTCTCCCGGTCTCATACGAACATAAATTTCACGAAGTGCCTCTTCCTGCGTTTGAGCCTGGTCCATATTAAGCGTTTGAGCAATACTTATATCGCTCAACACATCTTGCTTGTTAAGAATATAAAATTCACGAATAGGAGAGCGAAGAACGGCATTTAATACAGCGGTTGTAATCTGGGATGAGGCATCGGCAATAACTTCACCGGTTTCAGGGTCTATTATATCTGTAGCAAGCCAGCTACCAACCAGAGCCTTTACCTCTACACGAGACTCAACCTCTTTCTCTACTATTTTACCACCTCGCTTTACCTTCTGTTTATGAAAGATACATGCTTTGCTGCGTTTTATCTGAACACGGTCTACCCTATAAAACATCTTCAAAATTTCATCCGGCTCAACATGCCCCAAAGCCTTCAAAAATGTCGTCGCCAACATTTTTACCCGTCGGTCAACGGTAACCCATAATGTATCATTTATGTCATATTCAAATTCTATCCATGCTCCACGGTAGGGAATAATTCGAGCAGATAAAAGGAACTTTCCTCCCTGATGTTGCTTCTTTTCAAAAGATACCCCCGGTGATTTATGTAATTGGCTTACAATAACGCGTTCTGCACCATTAATAATAAATGTTCCCGTAGGCGTCATTAACGGAACTTCGGCTATGAATACTTCCTGTTCAAGAACCTGTTTCTCTTCCTTTTCACCTTTAAGGGACTCTTCATATATCGTAAGTCTCATTGTGGCTTTTAATGTGCCACTATAAGTCAATCCTAAATTCTGACACTCCTCTATTGTATATTTCGGAGGGATAATGTTATACGAAACAAATTCTAATTTCGTCAAACCATTAGGCGATTCTATAGGAAAATATTCATTGAGAACTGCTTGCAGTCCTTTGTTTTGCCGTTCACGGGGAGGCACCTCCCATTGTAAAAAATCGGCAAACGATTTGGTTTGAATTTCAATTAGGTTGGGCAGATGAGATAAATCCTCAGGTGCACGGGATAAAGAAATGCGTTCTGTTCGGGGAGCCACAGCCATTCAATAACTCCTTATATAAGGTTCCGGAAAATTTATGAGAAGTGACACTTATACCTACTCTGATTCTTACTGGTGTAAAGATAATTCATGATTTTACCGATATTTATTTTCAAAATCATAAGGTCTATATTTTAGAGGAATAATTATAGCAATTTTAAAGCCAAAATGCAAATCCCCTTACCCCCAACTTAATTTTGTCAATTCTGTTATTCTTGTGCTATCTTTATTCTCCTGTTTCTATGTTATATAATTATATAGCATATTTTACAAAAATATTTTTCTATAATTCAAGTGCTTTATTAAAAAATTTGGGATGATTCCCCGCAACAACAATTGTAACCTCTCCTTTCACAGTTTCTGATTTCAATCGCTCCATAACTTCTGATAGATACCCTCGATATACCCGTTCAAATTTCTTGGTCATTTCAAAACATATGGCACATTTACGGTCTCCTAAAACTTTGATTGCTTTTTCTAAAAATTTCTGAACACGATAAGGAGACTCAAAAAAAATCAAGGTATGAGGTAAGTCTTTTTCCTGTTCTAAAAACCGATGTAAAGGTCCTTCTTTCCGTGGAGGGAAGCCTTTGAATGTATATGAAGATGTAGGGAGACCGGACAAAACAAGTGCTGTTTCAACAGCCGTTGCCCCCGGTATTACTTCAACATCATGTCCCGACTCTATTGCCGATTGAACCAATTTATACCCCGGGTCACTAATACATGGAATTCCCCCATCCGAACAGAAGCCAACCTTTACCCCTCTGGATAGTTCTTCAAGAACACTGGAAATAATTTTAGGTTCTCGTGCTTCAAAGCATGCCCATACACGAGGTGGAAAGGGTATTTTATAATGACTATATAACCTACGCGTAACACGGGTATCTTCACAAAGGAGCAACTCTACTTCTTGCAACATTCTCAAAGCCCGATAGGTTATATCCTCCATGTTTCCTATAGGTGTGGCTATTATATACAGTTTACCCATAAAAGATTTTTTACTTTCACGATTCGTTCGGCTCAATTTTTGGTTTTAATACAACAGCATTTTCTGTTTGTAATGCTTTCACAATTTGCTCATACATAGCATCATCTTTATAAATTCCCACAATAGCCCCGCCCGAACCTGTAAATTGAGCATGAGCCCCCACAGAACGGGCAACATCTACTAAACGAACTTGACGTGGGTCAAGGTTATAAATTGATTTCCTACGGTCAAAATTCATATCCATCCAGATACCTATTTCTTCTCCCTTTCCTGCCCATAACAAATCCCGGGCTATACGGGCATACTCAGCAAAATCATACATCGCCTGATGAACTTCGGGGTCTCCATCAAGCCATCGTTGTCGGACATTGTTATGAAATACTTCCGAACCTTCCGATAATTCTTTTCTATAAGCAATAAACAAATTGGGTAATAGCGATACAGGTATCTCCTCATAATATCCATGTCCCTGTTTTTCCATCAAATCTTTGTTAAAATCCATAAATACGCACCCCTCATAAACCTGTATAACACGGTCTTGTAAACCCGCAAAAATCCCTAACTCCTCCGTCTCTACACTTAATATAAGATTAGGAAGAATAGGTTTTGGAATTTCCACCTCATAAAATTCCATCAGACACTTCATCGTAGCAGTTACCAACGCACTGGAACCTGCTAATCCTAATCGTCGTGGAATAGTGGAACGATAGCGAATGGAAAAATTTTTTTGCGGAAGTCGGATATTATGTTCTTGACAATATTTGTAAAACTTATAAATCCCCGCCTTCATCAAACGAATGCCGCCATAATACCCGTTTAAACGAACATCTTCGGTAAGATGTTCAATAGATTCATACTTTGATTGGTCTTGGAAACTTGGAATAATTTCCAACTGGGGGCTTTCATAAAGACTTACCTTTGCATAAAAATCCCGAATAATTACACTTATTGTCTTGCCATAATAACCATCCGAAGGATTGCCTACCAATCCTGCTCGAGAATATGCTACATGTTCTATTGCCATAAACTTTTCCTTAAATGATAAGAACTGAAGATAAATTATAACGGATTTGAGATTTCTCGTTCTCTCTAAAAAAATAGGAAAGAATATTCTGAAAAAGATTTCCTAAATCAGGATAGCCGAAACATAAAAAATATCATCTCAAATAGTCTAATAAACTGGGTTGGATAACACGGGATGCCGCGTTAAGTGCGGCTTGATATGCATTCGTTTGTGTATTAAGATTGACAACCACTTCGGCTAAATCCGCATCTATACTATCGGATATAACCCTCTGAAATTCAATGTTAGCGGTTCTCAGATTTTCTTCCGTAGTATCCAATCTCTTACTAACGGCTCCTACCTTCGCCAAGGCTAAAGAAAGTTGGGAAATAGCATAGTTCGCTTCTTGAATTCGTTGTTCTATCCCGGTGAAATTGGCTGAACGCAAATCATCTCGAAGTGAAATTAAAGTCTGAAAAATATCCGTACTTTGTGCCCCTGTAGACAAAAACACTTCTCTACCGGTTTGATTTGTAACAACCTGTGTTCCTTCCATAATCTCAACACTAATATAATTATCATTCCCGGTATAAGATACCGATGCTATTTCTCCATTTGCATTTCTTGTCTCCTGAAACGGAGCAGAATTTGTAGCTGTTCCCCCAAAAATATATCTCCCATTCGTTTGATGGTTAGATTCTTTTAGTAAAGCCTCTATTAATTGATTTACCTCAGTTGCAATCTGGTCACGCTGTAATTGGGCATTGGTTGTGTTTCTGCCTTGTATGGCTAATTCTCGTGCCCGTTGAACAATATCTAAGGTTGTCATTATAGTAGTTTCTGTTTCATTTAAATAAGGACGGATAGTGGTTATATTCTTTATATACTGTTCGTTTTGTGTAATCATGGATTGAGCAGATATAGCCCTGCGTGCACTTAAAGGGTCATCCGAAGGACGGTTTACTCTCTGTCCTGAAGAAAGTTGTTCCTGCAAGGTTAATATCCGTCGTGTTTGATAAGCCAAATCTGTAAGGGTTCTATCCACAAGCATGCGAGAAGTAACACGAATAATACCCATAAACTTATCCTCTATCATCAACAAAGCGGGTTAATACTATTTCGGCTTTCTTGAAATTGGAATCTGTATAGAAAGAATTATTTTGCTCTTCATAATCGGGATATATCTTTTTAAGGGTGCTTTTTGCAGATTCCAGCGAAACTCGATAAAAAGGCACTGCTTTCCCAAGCCATGATTTTAAATAAAGCACTGATACTTTCATTCGGTCACATGAATCTATAATCTGCGACCTCCATGGTTCACCTACTTGTTCCGCAATATCTCGTATTCGTTTATCCGTCAAATTTATCCCTAAATTCCGACATATTTTATCAACCAATTCTTGACGAATAAACTCAAAACGGGCTGTTTCTTTTACAAGATAATCCATTGCAGAAGTTTTTTCGTTGAAATATTTGATATTCCCTTCAAAACCGGCTCGCAATTGTGCTACACAAACCGATACTAAAGTTTCCTGTCGCTCCGCTTGCTCCTCTAATAATTCACACAAACTTTCTATTTCCTTCATGTCCCAATCCTTTTAATCCTTCAACCCTTGAAAAGGTCCGAGATGAGACCACAACATTTGTATTTCCTGTGCGGTTATATACCCATCTTTATTCGCATCCCACTGCTGGAATTCGTGAATGGTCATTCCACTTTCCCGAACAGAAATTTTTTGGTCATGATTTGTATCATATAACGATACAAGGTTTTCTGCCTTTTCTTTAGACAATTCTTTCATCTTTATTTCCGATTTTAATACATCAGAAAAATTGCTTTGCGGTTTTGTTGCTTTCCTTTGTTTTATCACCATAAGTGTCTTTGCAAGTGAATTAATTGCACTTAATCCCGTAAGCCATTGAACCATTTGTTATTCCTTTACATTATTAGTTATCGGCAAATTCCTTTATTTTCTTAAACTCCATGTGTAGATTTACTTTCTGTCGCATTATCTATTTTTTGTTGTATTGTTTCCGTATTTTGAATAATCTGTTTCGCTATACCCAATTGTCCGGACTTCGCCATCTCTCCCGCAAAAGCATCATTTAACATATCGTAGTAAATCTCTTTTGTAGAATTTTGAGGAAATAGTTTAGAAGCAACGATTGTCTTTCGCATCTCTTTCAGGAGTTCATATAAAAATAATCGCTCCATTTCCTCCCCGGCTACTTTTTTTCGGACATCTTCACTACCGGAAAGGTTAATATTCGGCACAACATAATTTATAGGATTTACATATAACATTTACATAATCTCCAGTTCTGCATCAAGAGCCCCTGCCTCTTTCAAAGCCTGAAAAATAGAAATCATATCTCGGGGAGTAACCTTTAATCGGTTTAAAGCCTCTGCAACCTCACCTGCAGAAGTCCCCGAAATAGGCATAAGATAAGCCTCTGATTCCTTAACTTCCATAGCAGTAGTCTCTGTAACAACCGCTTGACTTTCGGTGAAAGGGGTCGCCGGTGTAACCTGAGGAGTAGAAGTAATTTTAATTGTCATATTCCCATGAGCCACCTGACAGGGCTTCACAACCACATCTCCACCGATTACAATGGTTCCTGTCCGTTCATTAATCACAATTTTCGCAGGTGGATTTGTAGTAACCTCTATATTCTCTATCCGCGCAATAAAACCGGTTAGGTCGTTATGGTAAGACTCCGGAACAGTAACTCGAACGGACCCCCCACCCATTGCAAGAGCCACATTCTCACCAAATTGATTTTCAATAGCCTGACGAATCCTATCGGCTGTATTAAATTCAGGTTGTTTCAATAAAAGGACTATCCTCTCCCCATCGGTAATGGTAGAGGGAACTTCTCGTTCTACATACGCCCCTAAAGGTATTCGTCCTGATGTAGGATGATTTTTTCGGACAGCAGTGCCTCCACCACCTCCTTTTTCTGCATTAAACCCGCCTATAGAAACAGGTCCCTGTGCCACAGCATATACGGTATCTCCTAATCCGGGTCCTCGTAAATAAGTTTCCAGAAGCATTCCCCCTTCCAAACTCTTGCAATCCCCTAATGTATCTATTTTAACATCAATTCGTGTCCCTTCTTTAGCAAACGGTGGAATTTCTGCAGTTACCATAACTATTGCAGAATTTTTGGGCGTCAAATCTTTTAAATTACTGACGGTAATTCCCAAACGGTCTAACATCTGACGCTGAGCAAGACGCGTAACCCCAACACTGTCGCCGGTACCTGCAAGTCCTACAACCAGACCTATTCCTTTTAATATATTTCCACGAGCACCCTGAACCTCACACAAATCGCGTATCCGTGCTGAATCCGCAAACATGGGGAAAAGAAATATCAAAGCAACGAAATATAAAAATACTCTTTTTGCAACCATAATGAAACTCCTTTTTAGAATGGTGAAAACCAATCTAAAATCTTTGTAATAATTCCACGCCGTTGATTGTTCCACAGGTCACCTTTACCTTTGAGCTGAACCTGAGCATTTGCCACCTGAGTGGATAATACTGTGTTATCTGGAGCGACATCCTTTGAGCGAACAACTCCACTAACTGTCAGTAGAGAATCCTCCCGATTAACCGTTACGCGTTTTTCTCCTTCTATTTTTAAGTTTCCATTGGGATAAACCTGCGTTACTGTGCAGGCTATGGTTGTGGTTAATGTGCTTGTGCGGGTTGTTTTCCCCCTTGCTTTTGTCTCGTTTTCTGCTTCAATCTTCCAATTGGGTAATAAGTCTGAGTTTATTAAACCTAAACCATCTGGTTTATCCGCTATTAGAAAGTTGTTATCCTTCTCATTCGCTTTGCTCTCGACATCCGACTCTTTCTTTGTATTCGTGTCTGCTGTTGTGCTTGCCGAAATCTTTTCACGAACAAGTATTGTGATAATATCCCCGGGCTGGAAACGGGTTCCTTTTTCCGATATTAATGTCCCAGAACGCTGTGCTTCGGGGGTAAAAAGGCTATCTCCATAAGACTGGGATAAAAAACAAAGGAAAAAACTTAAATACATAATAAATAGGTATCTTTTATTTTTCATAATTAATTACTCCACTTTAACAGTTCCATCCGATTGAACCGTTGCTTCAAATTGCTGTTCAGAATCTAAATACATACATCGAACCCGTTCGCCTATTCGGGCATCCGATAAAACTTTTACTTTAGCTGAAATCAAAATATTCCCTTGTTTATATTCCACAGGAACGATTTGATTTCGCTTTACAATTACAGGTGATTCTATATCTTCCAGTTGAATACTGGAACCCGAAGGAATAAATTTTTTGGCTGACATCCCAACAACAGAATACAAGTCCCAGATAGGAGACCCTGTATTCCGCGAAAGTGTTATTTGGCGAACAGATATATCCTCTTCTGTAATTATTTTCCCGCGTGGAATATCACGAACCGCAACTACGAGCATACCTTCTGTTTCAATAGTAACCCTGCAAATAATAGTCTTCTGAACCTTTCCCTCTATACGAACAATTCCCCGAAAAATACCTGTTCCCAAATAACGATAGGAATTATTGGCTTTCCATGTTATTTCTACATCTCCTTCAGGTAAGGCTAAATCTTCTGTCGGAGGATATATCTCTATTTGCGTATGACTTATTTCCCAGGGCATTTGTTGTTGAATATAATAGCGTAGTGACTCCACAAGTACATCTTTTGATATAACTGCGGTAGCCCGTTTTACCACAGTTTTACCTTTTTCATCCATGCTCAAATTTTCTGTATTAACACCGATTTGTTTCAGTTTGGAGAATACCAGCTTGTTAGGGATAACCCGTGCATACCCCGGTTTCGGTGCAGGTATTAATGGAATATCATTTACAAACTCGGTATCGACACCATCTAAAACATCGTTTAACATCACTTTATCACCCGAAATTTCTGCCTCCGATTTAATAGACATATTTTGGGAATATCCCCCGATATGTAATAACAAAATCACGAAATACAACAAAACAACTTTGTTAAATTTGGTAACACATATTTTCGATGACCCCATTGTCATCTGTTAAATTATCTCCTTACATTATTAGCGGTCTGAAGCATTTCATCAGAGGCTTGAATAACACGCGAATTCGCTTCATAAGCACGCTGAGCAATAATCATTTGTATAACTTCTTCCACAACCTGAACATTTGAATTCTCCAGAAAACCCTGTGCAATGGTTCCAAGTCCATCTAAACCCGGTTGCCCCACATTAGGAGTACCTGAGGCTTGCGTCTCTAAAAATAGATTTCTACCCAACCTCGCATCAAGCCCCGCAGGATTGGAAAATCTTGCCAATTCCAATGTCCCTATATTTTGGGGAGTATTATTACCAGGGACACGGGCAGAAACAGTTCCATCTGCTCCAATCGTTACTAACTCTGCTTCTGTAGGAATGGTAATTGTAGGGGTTAAAGGATACCCGTCTACAGTCATTACCGTTCCTTCTTCATTAATCTTAAAGGCACCATCCCGTGTATAGGCTGTAGTCCCATCGGGCAATTCAATCTGAAAAAAGCCATCTCCTTCTATCATTAAATCCAATGGATTACCCGTTTGAATTGCAGAACCCGATGAAAAGATTTTTGAAACAGCAGAAGGACGAACTCCATGTCCTATTTGAATACCCTCCGGAATAGTTGTGCCGGCTGTCGTTTCGCTCCCTGCGGGTTTAATAGTTTCATACAACAAATCCTGAAAATTTACACGACTTCGCTTAAATCCTGTCGTGTTAACATTCGCCAGATTGTTAGCAATGGCGTCAATATTCATTTGTTGAGCAATCATTCCTGTCGCCGCAGTAAATAATGAACGAATCATATATTCATCCTTCTATTATGTTTTAACCGACAAGTCCTACCTGTTCAATTAACCTGCCGATTGATTCATCTATGGCAGAAATAACTCGTTGATTGGCTTCGTAGGCACGAAGTCCCAATGTTACGCGTATCATTTCCGTAGGAATTTTTGTATTCGACCATTCTAAATATCCCTGACGAAGAGAACTTTTCGTTGCAGGTTGCATACCTTGTTGAATTTCCTTACTTGCCGAATACAAATTTTCTCCTTCACGCGTTAACCGTTCTGGATTTTTAAACTCGACACAGCGAATTTGTCCCGCGGAAACTCCATCCACAGTTACATTCCCATCGGAAGAAATATTTATTTCCGTTCCCTGTATCTGTATTGGCTGTCCATTCATCCCTAAAACACGATAACCTTGTGGAGTAGATAAATAGCCTTCTGCGTCCAGCGTTAAATCTCCAGCACGTGTAAATCTCTCTCCAGAGGAAGTTTGTAAAACAATATATCCCGGTCCCTGAATAGCGATGTTTAAAGGATTACCTGTTTGTTTTAATGGACCTAACGACAAATCTGGAAATGTTTCTACCACTTTTACTCCACCACCCGGTGCCGTTTTAGGAACATATACATGATAACTTTCCCCCGCTTTCTGAAATAATGGATAGAAACCTAATTGAACAGGCGTTAATGCTTTATAGCCTGCTGTGCTTGCATTGGCTACATTATTGGCATAAACAGATTGCCTCTGTTCAGAGGCAATCATTCCACCTGCTGATATATATATTCCAGGTATCATATCTTTTTACTTTTTATATGTAAATTGTTAACTGTTTTTTCAAAAGGCGGGTGGCAGGGCGCAACGATGTTTCGTAAAGGGACAAAGAAACACATGGGCGCAATACATTGCGCCATGCCGACCCATGGAGGAAAGTTGCTATGGGACCTTATTATGGGACATCTGTAATATTCAATTTTTGTTATTCCAGAAATAGCAAGCTCCATGCCATTAAAAAACTTTTTAATAAATTATTGACATATTAATACTTATGATTATCTCGTTTATAATATAGGTTTACGAAAATAGGAATGATTTTCCTCTCTCAAGGAAGAATTTGCATTTTATCCTGCTTTATTCATAAATTAACATTGGTAGTTAAAAAACAAGGTATTTTTTAAAAATGAAAATTATATCGGTAGAGTTTAAAAAAAGCGTGTTGAATATACAAGATATTCCTCGTGACCGCAAACCTGAAATTGCTTTTGCTGGAAAATCAAATGTAGGCAAATCTTCGTTATTAAATACCCTCTGGGGACGAAAAAATCTTGCAAAAACAAGTAATACTCCAGGAAAAACAAAAACTATTAATTTCTTTGAAGTAAACGGAAAATTTTACATGGTTGACCTTCCCGGATATGGTTATGCAGAAGTCCCATTGAAGATAAAAGAACAATGGAACAAGGTTATGTTTGATTACCTAACTCAAAGTGAAAACCTAAAACTTGTTGTGGTTCTTATAGACTCCCGTCATGGACCGGGCGATAAAGACCATCACTTATTAGACTTTCTGGAAGAACATGAAATTCCAACACTCCTTGTTGCAACAAAAATTGATAAATTAGGAAATGCCCAAAGAAAAATTCAATTAGATAAAATTAGAAAAGAACTTCGTCTGGATGAAGATGCTATTCTTCTCCCCTTTTCCTCACAGACCAAGGAAGGCGTTGCTCCTCTATGGAAAATCATCGGAGAAATATTAAATATCAGCAAATCATAAACCACCTATAAAAAAATTTGTATCTATAAATGCAGGGGTAATCCATAAATATCCTATAAAAAAATTTTACATATATAAATGCAGGGGTAATCCATGAATTTCCTATAAAAAATTTTGCATATATAAATGCAGGGGTAATCTATGAATATCCTATAAAAAAATTTTGCATCTAAATGTAGGGGTAATTCATGAATTACCCCTGAATTACCCCTGTATAAATTAAATATAACAACAATAAATCAGAATTAATTTTGAGAATAAAGACCTTTTGTATTGTCTTCTATCAAAAAACCCGCATCTTTATTCTGAAAAATTGGATAGAGTAATTTCCCTTCACCATCATAAAGCCCAAATGCAGGCAAACCTGTATTCGCTATACCCAGCAATATCTGAGGTTTCCCATCAGGTCCACAAAAAACAATTGCAGAACTATTTAATCTGTCATTCGCTTCTAATTGAATAGACCCTTTACCTTCCGCATAAGATAAACCTATCCGTGGTGTTCCCTCCGGTGTAATACCAATATACAAACGATCTTGGTTTTTGTCATCCATAAAATGCAGTGTCGTATTCCCGCGACTATCCACTTTTAATTCCGCTTTTGCTGTGCCCTGTTCATTTTCCAAAACAATTCTCTTCACACGAAGATTGTTAAAACAGAATTTGTTAAATAAAAAGGAAAGAAAACAACATATTAATCTCATACCTATACCCCCTATATTTGTTTTACTTATCGTTAATTCTTTTCCTTTCAGTTTTCATAATATTTATAGTTATTCATTAAATTATAAATTTCTATTCTTATTTTTCCATATTTCCGCCTCATTTGTCAAGGTGAAATAATTTTTACTACCTCATTTAAATTTGACAGCTCTGGTCCTATATAAATAATAATGTTAATAATAAGTACTTGCCTTATAAAATTAAAAGGTAAAGGAAAAATATATGGAAAAGAGATACATTCTTGCATTAGACCAGGGAACAACAAGTTCGCGTAGTATTTTATTTGACAATGAGGGCAATGCTGTTGCAGTAAGTCAACAGGAATTCAAACAATACTATCCGCGACCCGGCTGGGTGGAACATGACCCGTATGAGATATGGAACACGCAATTAGCCACTGCACGAGCTGTATTAAAAAAATGTGGTGCTATGCCTGAAGAAATAGCCGGTATCGGAATAACAAACCAACGAGAGACGGCTGTGTTATGGGAAAAAAAATCTGGTGCCCCGGTTCATCCTGCAATTGTCTGGCAATGTAGAAGAACAGCAAATTTGTGCGAACAACTTCGTGCAGAAGGCTTGGAAGAAGAAATACGAAAAAGAACCGGACTATTATTAGATGCTTATTTTTCTGGCACAAAAATCCGCTGGATGTTAGATAATGTTTCAGGGTTACGAAAACGAGCAGAGAATGGAGAAATTTTGTTCGGGACAATTGACAGTTGGTTATTATATCAATTGACAGGAATTCATGCGACTGACTATACCAACGCATCGCGAACATTGCTATTCAACATACACACATTAGAATGGGATGAAATCCTACTCAACGCCCTTAAAATACCGCGAGAGATTTTACCGGAGATTCATCCCAGCAGTAAAGTTTATGGCACAACTGAAGTGCTTGGAAAATCCATCCCTGTTTCTGCATTAATCGGAGACCAGCAATCCGCATTATTCGGGCAAACTGCCTTCAACGAAGGAGAATGTAAAAATACTTATGGCACAGGTTGCTTCTTATTGATGAATACAGGTCAAGAAGCACCTCCATCAAAACACGGTTTACTTACCACAATTGCATGGGGATTAGATGGAAAAGTTACCTACGCTTTAGAAGGAAGTGTTTTCGTAGGCGGTGCCGTTGTGCAATGGTTGAGAGATGAATTGAAATTAATACAAAGTTCCGCGGAAAGCGAAGAAATTGCCATGTCTGTACCGGACACAGGTGGCGTTTACTTAGTTCCTGCATTCGTTGGATTAGGTGCTCCTTATTGGGATATGCATGCACGGGGAGTTATTACAGGTATTACGCGCGGAACTTCACGGGCACATATTGTCCGTTCGGCTCTGGAATCCATTGCTTATCAATCTGCGGATGTTGTCTTTACCATGGAACAAGATGCAAACACGAAAATTACACAACTTCGTGTCGATGGTGGAGCCTCTGCAAACAATTTCTTATTACAACATCAAGCCAATGTTTTAGGGAAACCCGTTATCCGCGGTTCTACTCTTGAAACCACCGCTTTAGGTGCTGCCTACCTTGCAGGATTGGCTACTCGTTTCTGGGATAATCAAGATGAGTTGCGAAAACGGTGGCGGGTCAGTCGTATTTTTGAACCTCAATGGAATGAAGACCAACGACAAGCCGCATTAGAAGGTTGGCGAAAAGCCATACAGAAAACTTGTGAAAAAGACATTAGAAAGTAGTTTTTTATCGGTAAACAAATCAGACTTGTCGGCCTCTTTTGATTATGGAAATCTGATTATTGCGTTTTTCTTTTAACATCCCTTATTATTCTCTGCATGGATTTCCTATTTTTTTACACAAAACAAATATCGTTAAGGAATAATTATGAAAACCAACAATAAAATTGTTTATAGGGATGGACTAAAAGGAATAATATGTGATTGGGCAGGGACTACTGTTGACTTTGGCTCTATATCACCTGTATCTGCTTTTGAGGAAGCCTTCAAAGATTTTGACTTTGAGATAATTCGTGATGAAATACGCCGATTTATGGATATGTTTAAATTTTAATACAGGGCAGTGGAACTTTTGCTGTGTAATCTGCTATTGGCACAATAATACAAAGGGGGAAAGTAAAACTACGGGTACTTACCAATGGTGCATACGGTGAGCGTATTGTAAAAATCACAGAATATCTGGACATTCCATGTGTTGTTCACAATAAAAAATTCTACCAACTACTCAAAGAAAAGGGATTTGTAATATATCCAGGTAAACTTACAGGATTAGACGCATTCCGCATAGGTAATATTGGACATGTTTTCCCTGAAGACATGTTGCGTCTCTTAACCGCAATCAAAGAATCTATATTCTGGTGACAGACCCCATCTTTAATAGATTTATTGGAAGAGCATGAATTATTGTTTTTATTGAAACATTTTATGTCTTTTTAATATCATTTATGTAAGATAAATTTTAAATTACACTTATATAAGGAAAAAAGAAATGCGTTGGGGATATGTTATTGTTTTTGTTTTATTCATCATGACAACTATTTCTACATTTGCAGAAGAAGAATTTTGTCCGCCGATTGGTGTGCGTCTGTCAAGTTATGGGAACTATCAAGAAAGTGCGTGGACACATCTGCCATCTATCGGCGTAAAATATCTATTTATTTCAGTTCCACCTGCAGACCAGGTTGCAGATATGGTAAAGAAACTAAACGAACACAACTTAAAAGTACTTGTCATGCGTGGTGAAGCAGACCTAACACAAGACACTTGTGTCCAGCAATTGGAAGAACAGTTTAAGGTATGTTCACAGATGGGGGTGCATTTCTTATTCCTCTCTGCGAAACGACAGGAAACACCTAAGGAAGTTGTATATGAGAGATTGCGTCGTGCTGGAGATATTGCCGAAAAATATAATGTTACCCTTGTGTTAGAGACACACCCCGATTTAGGGACAAATGGCGATGTTCAAGTTGAGACGATGAAAGCAATTAACCATCCCCGTGTCCGCGTAAATTTCGATACTGGGAATATAACTTACTATAACCAGAACACAGATGCCGTAACAGAACTAAAAAAATCTATACCTTATGTAGCCACGGTTGAGTTTAAAGACCATACGGGCGAATTAGAAACATGGAATTTCCCCGCATTAGGACAGGGAAAAGTTAATTTTCCGGAAATATTAAAAATCTTAAAAGAACACCATTATAACGGCCCTATCACCATTGAGTTTGAAGGAATTAAGGGAGTGGAACTTAACGAAGCCCAGACAAAAGAAGCCATTGAAAATTCCGTAAAATATCTTCGCTCTTTGGGCTGTTTCAAATAATTCCAGGGATGAAAAGAATAACCACCATTCCAAGGAGGAAGGAACCATGAACTTTGTTAGCAAATCATTATCTCTCCCAGACTGGATATTAATCGTTTTCTATTTCACTCTTATGTTAGGGGTTAGCCTTTATTCCTACCGTTATATTCAACAATTGAAAGACTACTTTAAAGGAGGGAATCGTATCCCGTGGTGGTTGAGTGGTGTCTCCTTCTGGATGACCAGTTTCAGTGTTGCCGCATTTGTATTTTATCCATCCCTATGCTATAAATACGGCTGGGTCGGAATTACCCTGCTCTGGGTAGCTGTGCCAGCAACGATATATAGTGCTTATATTTTCGGATGGCGTTGGCGAAGACTTCGCGTAAATAGCCCTGTTGAGTTTATCGAGGAACGATATAACGGCACACTACGACAAATCTTGGTATGGCAGGGTGTGCCTGTTAAAATCGTAGATGATAGTTTAAAACTCTTTGCCACAGGAAAGTTTGTTTCCATCATTACAAACATACCTATTACCTACTCTATCGCTTTGGTTGGTGGTATTATTATGCTTTGCACCTTTTTAGGAGGGCTATGGGCTGTCACTATTACTGATTTCATCCAGTTTATTGTGTTAGGGGCAGGGCTACTGGTTATTCTTCCGCTTTCGATTTACCATGCAGGTGGAATTACAAAAATCTTTGAAAATACCCCTGAAGGTTTTTTTCGCCTGACCAACGATGAATTTCCATGGAGTTACGTAATTCCTCTCATTATTTTGTATGCCTTTTCATGGAGTAGTATTAACTGGTCTCTTATTCAGAGATACTATTGCGTGCGAGACGAAAAAGAGGTGCAAAAGGTAGGGCTAACTGTAATTTTGTTATACATTATCGGTCCTCCCATTATGTTTTTCCCTGCTTTTGCAGGTAAACTAATTGTCCCAGAATTAAATGATGCTGGGGACATTTATCCGATACTTTGTTCGAAACTATTACCTGCGGGGATGTTAGGTTTACTCATTTCTGCCATGTTTTCTGCCACTATGTCCACCCTCAGTAGTGACTTCAATGTATGTGCCAGTGTTATCACGCAGGATATCTACAAAAGGTTGCTGCGTAATAATGCTCCTGAAAAAGAACTGGTATGGATAGGTAGAATAAGCACACTACTGGTTGGGATACTGGCTCTGGGAATTGGCGTATTATTAAGTCGTGGTAAAGCAGAAAATATGTTCCGTGTAATGGTAACTCTATTCGGTGTCGCAACGGGTCCTGTGGCTGTTCCTATGATGTTAGGAATGGTTTCCAGACAATATACAGGACGAAGTGCAATTATAGGTTTTTGTTTGGGCACCCTCGTTGGATTGTTTTTGTTATACATTCAATTAGGAGTGTCTTCTTTCACACTGCCCATAGGTATTACATGGATTGCAGACAAGAAAGAATGGTTATTATGGGGACTGAATGTTAAAATGGAAATCTTTATGTTCCTTGCCACAACCATTATCACTTACATTTTTATGGAAATTGTTACATTATTATCCCCTATGAGCATTATAGAACGGAACAAGATAGGAAATTTTTTCGAGAAAATAGAAAATCCAATTGGCAATTTAGAAGAAGACAAAGAAGTTTTGCAGGGAAAGGTGCATTTTTCCCCATATAATATTGTTGGGACCTGTGGAATACTGATTGCCATAGCATTGTTTCTTGTGATATTTTTTTCCACTCATGGCATTGAACGCTACATAGGTTTAGCCGTATCCGCTCTTTCTCTTATCGGCGGCTTATTATTCATCTATTTTGGTGCTATCGTCAAACCCTACGACAATAATCCATAACCACAATTATACCTCTGAATAATCTCTCACAAACGATATAAATGCTCTGCAGTAAGTAGTGCGACTATTCTAATTTACAACAAATCCGAATTACTTCTTAAAAAACCCTTCCTACACATCCCTTCCATTTACAAAACCCATCTTCATATCTCATTAGCCCAAATCGTTCAATCTGTCCTCTTTCATCCCATCCGTCCTATCCGTTCTATTTGTCCCATCTATCTTATCCGTCTCATTTGTCCCATTCGTCCCATCTGTCTCATCCGTAGCAACAAAAGGGATGTTGGGTTATTTGGCAATAGATGCAAGGAACTTTTCAGCTGATTTAACAGTGTTTTTCATAAGCATGGCAATGGTCATAGGTCCAACACCACCAGGAACAGGAGTAATGGCTCTCGCCCTTTTGGAAACACTGGGGAAATGCACATCTCCAACAAGGCGATAGCCCGATTTCTTTGTGTTATCAGGAATGCGATTCATACCCACATCAATAACCACACAACCGTCTCGCACCATTCTACCTTGAATAAATTCAGGAACACCCATCGCAGCGACGAGAATATCTGCGGTTTTGGTAATGTTGCTTAAATTTCGTGTGCGTGAGTGGCAGATTGTAACTGTAGCATCAGCACCTTCGGCTTTTTGAACTAATAATGCGGACAGAGGTTTGCCCACAATATTGGAGCGACCTACGATAACAACATGTCTACCCTGTATTTTGTATCCATACCTTACAAGCAATTCCTGTATACCCGCAGGAGTGCATGCTACAAAACAGTCCTGTCCATTAAGTAATTTGCCTTTATTTACAGGATGAAATCCATCAACATCTTTATTCGGGTCAATAGCATTTAGAATTTTTTCCTCATTGATATGTTTAGGTAATGGGCTTTGAATAAGTATCCCATGCACTTCTTGATTACTATTCAGTTCATCTACCAATTTCAGCAGGTCTGCTTCGGAAGTTTCTTTCGGCAGGTCGTATGCAAAAGAGCGAATTCCTAATTCCTCACATGTTTTCCTTTTATTACGAACATAAATCTGGCTGGCAGGATTGTCCCCTACTAAAACTACGGCTAAACAGGGAGTACATCCCTTTTCTTTCAATTCTTCAATCCTATTTTTTAATTCTGATTTAATAACCTCGCTCAGTTTTACCCCATCTAATAATTTAGGTTTTCTGGGTTTAAGCATTGTCGTCTCCTTCTCTTGCTATGTTTTCGAAGTGTTTAATGGACGAACAACATTCAGTTCCTTAGCTGCTTTTACTTCATCCAATCGCTGAACGGGTGTAGTCATAGGAGCATTTCTTAACTCATCTGGGTTCTGTTTTGCCAATTCAGATAATTCCAACATCGTATCGCAAAATTGGTCCAGTGTCTCCTTTGTTTCTGTTTCTGTAGGTTCAATCATTAAAGCCTCTTTGACTGTTAACGGAAAGTAGACTGTTGGTGCATGAAAACCACGGTCAAGCAGTGCCTTGGCAAAATCTAAAGCCCTTACTTCCCAATCATGATAAGGCATAGCCGTAAGGACACATTCATGCATACATAAACGGTCATAAGCAGGAGGGAAAACAGAACGAAGTCTAGATAAAACATAATTCGCATTGAGGACCGCCTTTCGACTGACTTCCTTCAATCCTTCATTTCCCTGCATTAAAATGTAGACATAAGCACGCACGGCAACTAAAAAATGACCTAAAAAAGGTGCCGATTTCCCAATACTATTTTTAGGATAGTCAAGGCTAAAAAGATTGTTATCCTTCTTGATTACTCTCGGAGACGGTAAGAAATCCAGCAAGCGTTCGTTGACCCCAACAGGACCCGAACCGGGACCACCCATTCCGTGAGGAGTTGCAAAAGTCTTGTGCAGATTAAAATGCATCACATCGAACCCCAAATCTCCGGGACGACACTGTCCAATAATAGCGTTCAGGTTAGCACCGTCATAATAAAGCAGTGCATCGTGCCGATGAGCAAGGTCAGCAATTTCTTGAATATCTTTTTCAAACAAGCCATGCGTATTTGGGCAGGTCAACATAATTCCTGCTACCTCATCATTCATGGCTTCACGAAAACGGTCTAAATCTAAAGTCCCTTGCGAATTCGAAGGAATCTCCCGCACTTGAAAACCTGCTATGGCGGCACTGGCAGGATTTGTCCCGTGTGCCGAGTCCGGTATAAGCATTATCTTTTTATGGGTATTTTTATGGTATTTGTGATAAGCGGACATCATCAAAACGCCGGTTAATTCGCCATGGGCTCCTGCCATAGGTTGAATAGAAACAGCCCGCATACCTGAAATTTCGCTAAGTAATTGCTCCAAATGGTAAACCAGTTCTAAAGCACCTTGAACATAGTCAAGATAAGTCTCAGAATAGAGCAACTGGGGATGTAATTGTGTAAACCCGACAAATGATGAAACAACATCCGCAATTTTAGGATTGTATTTCATCGTGCAGGAACCTAAGGGATAAAAGTTCATATCAATTCCCATATTTCTCCGTGAGAGATGGGTAAAATGACGGACGACATCCAGTTCTGAAACTTCGGGAAGTTCTGCGGACTTTTGCCGTTTTAGTTCTTGTGGAAAAGGAACATCCAATTCCTTATTACTCCTAAAAGAGAAAGCCTGCCGATGATTGCATCTTTCATAAATCAAGTCCATATTATAACTACTCCTATAAAATATTTATCCGAATAAGTTCGGCGAGCATATCCAATTCCTTTTGTGTTCTTTTCTCCGTTACCGCTATAAGCAAATCGCCTTCTTCACCGTAGGTATTTCCATCTATATCTTTACAAGGTATTTGTTGTTTACAATGTCCCAATAAAGACTTCAAAGGTATACCGGGCAATATTCCACTTTGCTTAATTTTCAAAATAACTTTTTCCGCCGGGATAGGAAGACGCACAACAAATTCATTAAAAGTAGATTTGGGGTTGATAACCGTTGCAAACGCACTCAATTTCTTCTTCAAATATTCTGTTTTGGAATAGCAATCCTGTGCCACTTCTATCAATCCCTGCTTCCCTACTTCACATAGATAAATCAAAGCACGCAAAGCACACAATGCTTGATTGGAACATACATTGGACATGGCTTTTTCGCGCCGAATATGCTGTTCTCTTGCCTGCAAGGTAAGAACAAAACCGCGTTTCCCCTGTTTATCTACTGTCATAGCACAGATACGCCCCGGCATTTTGCGTATATATTCCTTCCGTGCTGTAAACAATCCCAAATACGGGCCACCAAACCCTAATGGTAATCCTAAACTCTGTCCTTCACCGACGGCTACATCCGCACCCATTTCGCCGGGTGTTTTCATAATACCTAACGCAATGGGGTAGAATTGAATTATCATGAGAGCAGATGCGGAATGGCACTTCTGAGCAATTGTCGTAAAATCATGTATATTCCCAAAAAAATCCGGTGTGGCACCAACGATACAGGCACAACCATCGGGTTCATCTCCGTATTCCAATTCCAGTTCCAAATTCGCTGTATGCGTTCGTATCATCTGTTCGTAAATAGGGTTTAGTCCCGGTATAATTTTCACTTTCCTTCTACCCGTAACACGAACCGCAAGCATGATTGCCTCAAATAGGGCTGTTCCACCATCATACAAGGAAGCATTGGCTACTTCCATATCTGTCAATCGGCACAGTGCTGTTTGATATTCATAAATTGCCTGAAGTGTTCCTTGCGCACATTCCGGCTGATAGGGAGTATATGCTGTAGAAAATTCTCCCCGCTGTGAAAGGTAATCAACAACGGCAGGGATATAGTGGTCGTAATATCCTCCGCCAACAAATGAGACACAACCTGTATTATTTTTTTTACTTAATGCTTCCAGATGTTGATATGCTTCTATTTCCGATAAACCTTCCGGTATATCCCATGATTTCAGGCGAAGGGATGGGGGTATATCTTCAAACAAAGAGGCAACCGATGATACACCGATTGCTTGCAACATCTCTTGCTCATCTTTAGGAGTTATAGGTATCCATGCCATAATATATTCCTCAGACCCATGTTAATTTTAAATAAAAAATACATCACCTTTTAAATGAAAAATCAGAATTCAAATGTAATATAATTTTGAGCAACGGATTATAATGATTTGAGATATTTCTCGTAGGCTTCACGGTTCATCAATCGGCGATATTGAGCAGTATCAATATCATCCATCTTGAAACACCAGCCTTTACCATAGGGGTCAAGATTAATAAGTTCCGGTTCTCCTTCTAATGCTTCATTGACCTCTACGATTACACCTGTGACCGGAGCATAAATATCTTCTGCTGCCTTCACAGATTCCACCTGTGCCACAGGTTCCTTTTGCCGAACATGCCTGCCAATCTCAGGCAACTCGACATAGGTCACATCGCCCAATTGTTCCTGTGCATACTCCGAGATACCTACAATATACAATCCGTCTTCTTCCCCAATCCATTCGTGATTTTCTGTATAGCGAACATCCTCTGGATACATAGCATGTTCTCCTTATTTATTGTTTGGGGCGTTAATTTTTTTTACACTTACATCATACATTTATTATAAAACCTTTTTTCGGGTGGTTCCGTTTTGGTAAATGGGGACATTACATACCTCAACCTGCAAAGGACGACCGGCTATTTGCAGGAAAGTTCCGGGGATAGCAACCTTTTTATCTAACATAGCTAAACCCACACCTACTCCAACACTGGGTCCATAGGTGCCGCTGGTAACTTCTCCCACCTCACTATCTTGAAAGACAATCTTCTGATTATGTCGAGGTGCTTGCCGTGTATGTGTTTTTATTCCTGTTAAAACACGGTAATCGCTTCTATTTTTTTGTTGTAAAAGCAAATCTTTACCAATGAAATCATGTTCCCAATCAATAAATCGGTCCATAGAAGCCATTAATGGAGTAGTCCCGGGAAGAATATCCTGCCCATTTAAGGGATAGCCCATCTCCGTCCGCAATGTATCACGGGCACCCAATCCACAAGGCTTTACCTCCGCATGGGACACCAATTTTACCCAGATGTCTGCACCTATAGAAACCGGCAGATAAAGTTCATAACCTAATTCACCCGTATAGCCTGCACGCGTTATTATAATTTTTTCACCTCTCCATTCAAATCTTCCACCTGTCCAATATTTCAATCCTGCAATTTGCGAATCGAAACCCGCTTGAAGTAGAACATCTAAACTCCGAGGTCCTTGAACATCTATTTTTACAATTTGTTGCGTAATATCTTCTGCCTGAACATCAGATGGGCATAACAAAGATGAAACCTCTTCTAACGGTCCTGCATTGGTTACAACAAATAAAGTTTCTTCATCCAATTTCATTCCTACACAATCATCAAGAACAGAACCATCTTTGTTTAATATTGCTGTATATCGGCACTTTCCTACGGGAAGAGGCATAAAATCACCACAGGTGAGAAAAGAAAAATAGGAAATTTTATCGCGCCCATGGATTAAGAATTCACCCATGTGAGAGCAGTCAAAAATACCTGCATGGGAACGCACATGAAGGTGTTCCACAATAATACCTTCAAATTGGACAGGCAAATACCAGCCATGAAAATCTACAAACCGCCCGCCTGATTTTTCACAACACTCAAAAAGTGGAGTCTTTTTCAATTCCAATGAATTTCTCCTGTGAGTGATAACACATTTAAGTATATGTTATTATGCTATTCAATTATTAAACAATAAATTTTACGCCCAGGCGAACGGCGTTTTTTTACGGTTTTGTCGCTCCCTTGTGGTTCATTCCACTTAAATCGCCAGTTGCGACACCTTTACATGGAGTTATTATACCAAAAAATAAACATAAAATTCAAGAACCCGTTTTTACTATAAAAAAATGTTAAATATATGGTTAGAAAGATAACATGTTAAATGAGTTATTAAAAAAAGCAGTAAATTTTAGAAAAAGCAGGTTTTATTGATAATCAAAGAATATTTTAAATGATGGAATAATAGGAAGTTATGTTTGAACAACCAGAAAAGAATAATAACCCTAATCCTGAGATAGAATTACGGCAAAGGGGAGAGATTTTCCGCCTATTTAACCGTATTGCCTCCAAATATGATATAACGAACCGTTTGCTATCACTCGGACAGGATGCTTACTGGCGAAAGAAACTTGTTCGTCAAATTCGAATAGAAAAAGGTCAGGACTTTTTTCTATTAGACCTTGCCACAGGGACAGGTGAAGTTATGAAAACCTTTCGAGAATTTTTCCCTGATGCAGGTTATCTTATTGGAATTGACCTTTCTGAGGGAATGATAAAGGAAGGTATGGAAAAATTTCATGATAAGAAACAAAAATACTTATTTGCTGTAATGGATGTGCTATATCCGGGCATCAAGTCGGAGGCAATCAATGCAGTAACAATGGCTTTTGGAATACGGAATGTATCGGAAGTTTCTCGGGCACTAAAAGAAATTTACCGTGTATTGAAACCCGGAGGACAGGTTCTAATACTTGAGTTTGGTCTTCCACAAAAAGGACTATGGCGAAAAATTTATTTATTTTATTTGAGATACTTGCTCCCATACATAGGTGGCTTCTGGACGGCTTGCCCTTCTGCATATAGATATTTAAGTGAAACAATATGCAAATTCCCTTCTCATGACCATTTTTCCCAATTATTACAGGAAGCAGGTTTTACAAACACAAATTGGATAGAGTTCAATCGTGGTGCTGTCCTGCTTTACACAGCGAATAAACCTAACCAGAGTGAATAAACGAATAAACTCACGAGTAGTAATCTAAAGTGTCGAGATACAATACAAACCTTATTTTTAAATATTTCCTGGATGAATAGGTTTAATATGGAATGCACAGATAGCCATGGCAAGAGCATCTGCAGCGTCATCCGGTCGGGGAATTTCATCTAACAATAAAAGCCTCTGCACCATATTTTGAACCTGTATTTTCTCCGCTCTACCATATCCAACAAGGGCTATTTTCACCTCTGTTGGACTGAACTCAACCACCGGTATCTGCTGATGAGCCGTTGCGAGCAAAAGGACCCCGCGTGCCTGTGCGACATATATTCCATTGGTTACATTTTTCTCAAAGTAGAGCCGCTCAATAGCAATAATATCGGGCTTGTGCTCTTTAATTAAATCGAAAGCATTTTGATAAATGATAGCCAGTCGTTTTGCTATATCATTTATAGCGGGTGTTCGTATCGTCCCGTGGGAAATATAGAAATAGCGTGAACCTTCTTTTCGAACAAGTCCATATCCCGTAGTTGCTAAACCAGGGTCAAATCCGAGGGCAATCATTACTATGATTATTCCGACATTGCCTCCGCCACTGCCTCATCTGTAATATCCAGATTTGTATAAACATCTTGAACATCATCCATATCTTCCAGTGCTTCCATAAGTTTCAGCACAGAAGCGGCAGACTTATTTTCGACGGAGATTAAATTTTTCGGCTTTAAGGTAAGTTTCGCTTCACCGATAGGTAAATTCATCTTTTCAAAATTTTGCAGAACCGTATGCAAATCATTCGGTGCTGTATATACTTCATACATTTCACCTTCTGTGTCCACATCCTCTGCACCGGCTTCCAATGCCTTTTCCATAATATCATCTTCAGACAAATTTTCTTTCTTAACAGTTATCAGACCTTTCTGGTCAAAATTCCACAGCACCGCACCAGCTTCTGCCATTGTTCCACCATGTTTGGTAACGATATGACGAACATCAGCAACGGTTCTCCGTTTATTATCTGTTAAAACATCAACGACAATAGCCACACCTGCAGGTCCGTAACACTCATACCGTACTTCTTCGTAATTTTCACCACCTTCACCCGAACCGCGTTTAATAGCCCGTTCAATGTTATCCTTCGGCATATTAGCATTTCGGCATGCTATTAAAACTGTCCGAAGTCGCGAATTGGCTTCCGGGTCAGGACCGCCCATCTTCACAGCTATTGAAATTTCTTTTGCCAATTTTGAGAAAATCTTTCCTCTTTTTGCATCCAAAGCACCCTTCTTGTGTTTAATAGTAGCCCATTTAGAATGTCCTGACATCGGTTTTCTCCATCATTTCCTTGTTGTTTAGGTTAAAAGTTATTTTTTTGCTAAATTACCATTATATCAAAATCGAAATTATTATAGCAATAACATTATAATCATGCACATATTTTTAAAGATTATTTTAACATCTTTGCAATTTATAACAATAGGTTTTTAATGGCAATTATGACCGAAAAACTAATCCTATTTGATTTTGATGGTGTTATCGCAGACTCTTTTGAAGTTTTCTTCCGCGAATTTACCTCCGCATGTTCGGAAATGGGTTTTGACCGATTAAATTCTAAAGAAGCCTTTTTAAATTTGTTTGAAGGAAATCTTTTATTCAATGTTATCAAAATAGGTTTTCCTCCATGGAAACTACGCGAATTGTTTAATAGGTTTCAACCGCGTATCGCAAAAGCCAATGATAGTATCTCTGCGTTTGATGGCATACGGGAAATGCTCCATCACCTCTCCGCAAAATATCCTGTATATATTATTAGTTCCAACCTTACAGAAGCCGTCCAGAGGTTTTTACTTCGTGAAGGGATTGATAATATTCGGGACATTCTTGGGGCGGATGTAGAGACCAGCAAAGTAAAGAAAATCAAGCGGGTCTGGAAAAAACATCCTAAGGCAATTGCTTATTATATCGGTGATACAAGCGGTGATATTTATGAAGGCAAAGAAGCCGGGGCTATTACTGTCGCAGTTACATGGGGCTGGCACGAAGTAGAACGGCTAACCAAAGCAAAACCCCATCATCTTGTTCATACACCTAAAGAACTGGAACAAATCCTTTTACCCGAAACAACCGATTAATACACTCAAACAAAGATATTAAAACAAATCAAGAACTTAATCTATTCAATAACTGCAATCTGGTTCCAATCATTTAAGTTTACATCAACAACGAAGTGACCTTCTTCCTTAGTTATCTTAAAATCATGAGGAATTTGTCTCCCTTTCAAATCAAAAAGGAAAACCTGTGGTTCTTTATGCCATGTAAATGTTTTGGAAATAGAAGTTATAACTCGTTCCTCGCCAATCAGATAACCTTCATTGATTTCAACAGGTGTAAATGGGAACATGTGGTTTATAGGTCCGTATTCTCCTGCCCCTTCTCCTTCCGATGGAATAATATCTCCATAATAGTAATACAACAAGCCGTTTCTTAATGCAGTAATTACCGATTTTACAATAATTTCTGCACATCTTTTCTTTCCTTCTTCATTAAATCGTTGCGGTCGAATACCCAGAATAATAGGTGTAGACAGATGTCCTTTGGCACAATAGGTAGTTAATGGTGGCTTTTTATCTATGTAGGTCAGAGGATTTGCAGGGTCATTTTCAAATTCAGCAAATCGAAATACTTTCGGGATATTTTGTTCTTCATTAGCACTCGGGAAACTATTAACTACGGATATTCCCCCTTTGTTTACAATATAATTGAGAATATCTTTCCTTGCTTCGGCACCAATAAGCCCACAATCGGTATATTTCCGCGTAATTTTTCCCGTTACCTCGTCAATGTCTACCGTATAACCGTCCCATTTCTCATAAGTATGCCTATCGGCTCTCCCGATAGGTCCCCAATTCAGCGTAAATTGGTCAATATACACACCATCCAAACCAAGCTCATCCATCAGAAAATCTATCTGATTCTTAAAAAACTTATAGCGGTAATTATACTTCTCGAGATATACCATTAGATTTAATGTGTCTGCTCCATTTGGATAATAAGTATCTACAATAACCCTTCCATCTTCTGTTTGTAAGATAGAATCTAACCAGCCATTAATACCTGCTTTTAACACATCGCTTTGTGTCTTATCAAGTATTTCTCCGTATTTTCCAGAGCGGGGCACAGAACCTCCCGGAAGAATTTCACCACCTTTTATACTCTCTTTATTTATGGTATATAAATTAGTCTCCGTTTGACCCAATATCAAAGCATCAGGCTGGGCTTGTTTAATCCTATCTTTAATAAGTTTCATCTTCTTCTTATAATCCTCCCTCGTATATATTTTGCCCGTCTCTGGATTTATTGAGTAATAATCCAACCACGGACCCACCGCATATATTTTTATTTTCCGCCCGGGTATAACCTCTTCTGAAAAAGCAAAAGGTCCCTCAATAGTATGATTTACACCCCATTCTTTACGCACCTTATTAATAAAGGTAAAATAATCACCCTTTTGCAACGGATATAATGAAAACTGGAAAGAATAACTCTTGCCTTTGTCCAAACCAAAATGTTTCGCGGCATATTGGAACATATTTCTCTTCTTCGAAATCTCACCTTGTGCCCGTAGCACATTATCTTCTGCCAGGAAACCTAATGATATGTCCCTATATGCCATAAAAATACTCGGATTCTCGGCTACCCCTGCTAATTTCTCTATATCTTCAAGACCTGCTATCCGATAACGAACAGGTATATCTTCCAGGATAATTTGATGGGCAATAATAATTCCAATAGGTTCTTCATTCTTATTTGTAATAGTTTCTTGGATAATCACTTTTTCATTTTCTGTCGTGATATTACGGATAATCGAATAATCTTTTCCTGACGCCTTGATAGATACCTGATTATCCGTAAGTTTTTGAACATCTACTTTCCAATCAGGGGCTTTCTCACATGCAGAATCAAATGAATTAAAACCTATTTTTTCTGACGGGTATGAATAGGTACTGACAAGTTTATATTTCCCTTCTCCTGTTTTAATTTCTGTTTCACCCGATTCCCCTATATTAACCGTATAGGCTTTTGTAGAAATACTTTCTTTCACATTTACCTTTGTATAGACTGTCATTTCTGGCTTCGAATATTTTTCAACAAACTCTTTCGGAAGATAACCTATCTCAAGATTTTCAATCACCATATCTATATTTTTGTTCGGAACATTTTTGTTCATATATGTATTAACAAAAACAATCACATTCTTTTCTGCTTTTTCAATTCTCTCATCAGCACCCACTTCAACATAATGTGCCACATCTGAAATGTTTAATAAATACCAATACCCCTCTTCTCGACAATTTAATATCCGTTCATCTAAAACTTCCCCATTCCCAAAAAAGATAATAAGTACAGGATAACCATCCCTTGAACTCCACCATTCTTGTTCGCCAAGCTTTGTCTTAAATATACTTCCGCGATTAATAAGACGATTATATCCACTTGCCTGCTCCGAAAAGGAAGTTTGTCTGTCTAATTTTTGTCCATTGATTTCAATTCCCAAATATTCATTCCAACCTCCAGGAGTATCTGTATGCAATCGTGCTTTAAACTTCATGACTAAAATCATATTCGTCTTCTTCTCAAAGGGAGGTACTTCTATAGAATATTTACTAACATCCGTTTCGTTAGAATGTATGACGATTGGATTATCCATCCTCCACACAGGGAAAAATACATCCGTTTCACATAAAGAACCCGAATAGGACAAGATGCAGGGACAAAGAACAACAAGAAACATAAAAAAATAACTGGCTTCTTTCTTCATAACCTTTTCTCCTTAATATAATCACTAAAATCTATAATAGATAAATACTTCCCTTCTTTCTCTTATTTTTTTCTATGTCTATTATATAAGATTTACCAATAAAGACATGCAATCCCATTAAAAAAAATTATGTTTATTTAGCTACCCAAAACACGGTAATTTAAATAGAATAAATACCCACTGTTATCAATATTTCATATTTCCCATTCATGAAACTATTTTAACCTTTTTAGTAATCGCCCCTTTTTCCATGAATTGGCGATTCCCTCTGCTTCACGAATTTCCTCTTTAGTTAACATCTCGTATAAATTATCCATACAGGTCTTAGCCTTACGCGTTGCGTATTTACAATAAATTATTTCCTTTTTATCGGATAAAATGTAATAGGCATAAGCTAATACTTTATCCTCTGGCACTCCTTGACCATCTTCATACATACTTCCAAGCCACAGCATCGCATCCGAATCACCTTTTCTAACTGCTTCTTCAAACAATACCTTTGCTTTTGCATAATCTACACATACCCCTTCACCAAAGTAATATAGCCATCCAAGACAAAACATTGCTTCGCGTATCCCTTTTTCCACGGCTTTTTCGTACCAATATATTGCCTTTTCATAATCATTGGGTACTCCTCTGGCGTTGTTATACAACAAGCCAAGGGAAAACATCGCATCGCCATTTCCTTTTTCCGCTGCCTTCTCGTACCACTCTCGAGCCTTGCCATAATCTTGTGGCACTCCTCTGCCTTTTTCATATATAAACCCAAGAGAAGCCATTGCTTCAGCGTTCCCTTTTTCTGCCGCCTTCTCATACCACTCACGAGCCTTTGTATAATTTTCTGACACCTCACTATCATAGTAATACCTATCTCCGAGTATATTCATAGCAATGGGTTCACCTTCATCCGCTAATTGTCTCAATCGCTCCAAAGGCATTTCTTTAGCATCTTCATCTTCTAATTCGATTAATAAATCCAGTAACTGGGGAATACTTGTTAATATCTTCTTCTTAGTCTGTAAATTGGTTAAAGCCCGTTGTGAAAATTCCATATCCATACTCTTCGCAATATTTACCTCCAGTCCACGGCGGGCATCTTCCGATTTGCCTAATTCCTGATATATTGTGGATAAAAATATTCTACCCAAGCCATCTGTATCTTCAATGTGTTTCTCCGCTATTCTCGTTAATGTTTCTATCTCCTGCCGTATCGTGTCATTTTTTAATTGAGGGTCTTGCTGATAAAGGGATTGAATTTGAAGCATACACACCTTACTATAAATTGGGTCTGTAGTTAAAACATTGCGATGGGTTTCAAAAAACCTTCTCAGGCATTGGTCACATGTTTTAGTTTCTATTGCTTTGTCGGCTTTTATAGCATAACTTAACCAAAATGGAGGATATGACTGATTAAAAACATCGCTCTGTTCCAGTTCCCGAAAAAGTTTTATAGACCTTTGAATATTTTGTTTCTGCTCCGCTTTCAGGTATTTTTTGATTAGGTCTTCACCAATAATTCTTAAATCTTTCCCTGCAAAGTTATAAATAAAAGAGATGTTAAAACACAATTGCAGCCATTTCGTCCATAACCTACGCATCCTTGCTACTACATTCTCTTCCAGTTCCCATAGTTCCTCATCAAATTCTTCTTTTATCTTCGATACACATACTTGATAATTAAAGTAGGGACTTATCCCCGATTGTGCCAAACAAATAGGGGATACTCCAAATAAACTACCCTCCTCCCAAATTCCAGCAACATTTTTCCACAATACCCTTCTTTTTTCTTTTTCAAATCGATTGAAAATCTCTTTCCGTTCCTTATTGGATAGCGTGAATTCCGTAATTTCATCTATTATTTGTGTATAAAGATTGTTAATGTCCCTAACAGAACTTGTTTTTCTTTTAATCAATTCTAACTTTAGATTTTTGAGAATATTATTATATTCCAGGTCTAAAACGATACGGTTCTTAGTTTCAATAATCTTGTAAATAGACACCGAAATCAAATTCAAAGCCTGAGCAAGACAAATGGTCTCTTCATCGGCTATATTGATAGGAAAAATTTCAGACATAATACATACCTCCTTTTTTAATATTTACATAAATACCTGCCTTTTATTTTAAAACAGCTAACTCTTTTTTTTCAAGCATTAAAAAAACAAATTTTATAAATACGAATAGTAATAATAATTGTTTTTATTTGTTGCATTATAAAGACTAATTAATAGGGCGATTAGCCAATCGCTTCTACAAAAAACAATTCAACAGGATTAACAGGGGATTTAGATTCCACAAATGTAGAACGAAAATTTTTTGTTCATATTCGCGTCTATTCGAAGTCATTGGTGCTATTTGTTATAAAAAAACCATTAATCCAAATTATCACGAATACCTGCAAAGGTCTATTTACCCATCTGTCCTCTACTTCCTCCATCTTCGTCCCATCTGTCCCATCTGTCCCCTACTTCCTCCATCTTCGTCCCATTCGTCCCATCTGTCCCATCTGTCCCCTGCTTCCTCCATCTTCGTCCCATTCCTACCATCCGCTCCATGCGTCCTACATCTTCGTCCCATTCGTCCCATTCGTCCCATCTGTCCCATCTGTCCCATAATTCTCCGAGACACTGCCGTGCATACATAAAAAATGTCCACCTGGCAAGATTGCACAAATCCATAAAAGAGAAACAATTTTTAAGATTATAAACTTATATTTCCCACTATTTAATATCGGTTTTACGGGTTATATTGTTTAGCAAATTCGAGGCAATTGTTCCCCGCTTAACATAGGAAGGGCTAACTCAATCCCGATAGTATTTTGTAGAATTACAGGGGTCCCTTTGTTTTCAGATACAACTCCGATTTGTTTTGGGGTGAGGTCAGGATACAAATCTTGCCATATTTGAAGAACTTCCGAAACATACTGTTTCGGAACAAAGGCAATAAATCTTCCTTCATTGGCAACATATAGAGGATTTAGTCCTAAAATTTCACATGCTCCACGGACATCGTCACGGATGGGAATGTCTTCTTCTCGAATGTAAAAACTTAATCCACTCTCTTCTGCTAATTCGTTCAACGCAGAGGACAATCCTCCTCGTGTGCAATCACGCAAACAGTGGACAGGTATCCCCAAATTTAGCAGTGAAAGCACTGCAGGCACCAGCGACATACAATCGCTCTCTAACTCCGGGTCAAAATGTATTTCCTCACGCGCATTTAATACCGCCAATCCATGTCTTCCAATATCTCCGTTAATTAAAATACAATCGCCGGGTTGTATTTGGGAAGGGCATGGAGGTGGGTCTTGTTTCACAATACCTATTCCGCTTGTATTGATATATAAACCATCACCCGAAGAATTATTTATCACCTTGGTATCCCCGGTAACAATGTACACACCAGCATGGTCTGCTTCTCGCTTCATAGTTTGTACAATTTTCTGCAGAATACCTATTTGCAGACCTTCTTCCAATATAAACCCGGCACTCATATAAAGGGGACACGCTCCCGCCATGGCTAAATCGTTTACTGTTCCACATACTGCTAACTTACCAATATCTCCCCCCGGGAAAAAAATCGGCTTCACTACAAAAGAATCTGTGGTGAAGGCAAGTTTTACACCTTGAACATCTATAAAAGCGGAATCGTGATGTTGTTGTAGCAAAGGATTTTTAAAAGCATTCTCAAATACATTTTTTATAAGTTGATGCATAAGTGTCCCCCCGCCACCATGGGCTAAAACAATCTTCGACTTATCCAATTGCTCCACAGGGCAACTCCATGTAATAGGCTGTTTTTCCTTTTCGTCCATTCTTAACTCCTTTGTATAAAAATTATCAATAAACAAATATTTTTATAAGAAATACTATCGTTTTTCATACTGGTAATAAGCGGAACAAGCACCTTCATTAGATACCATCGGTGCCCCTATTGGATTTTCCGGTGTGCACAGAGTAGCAAAAGCAGGGCAATCTGTCGGCTTCTTCTTACCCTGAAGAATTTCACCGGCTATACATACAGTTTGTTTCTCTTCATTTTTTTCAGGGGTAAGGTGAAATTTCTTTTCCACATCATAATCGGCATAATCCGATTTCAATCTTAATCCACTATGGGGAATACAGCCCAATCCCCGCCAATCCTGGTCGCATACCTCAAAAATTTCTTTTATCAATTGTTGAGCGGTAACATTTCCTTCCCTTTGGACAGAACGGGTATAAGCATTTTGAACGCCATATTTACCTTTTTCCAACATACAAATACATTCTTTTATCCCTAAAAGCAAATCTACAGGTTCAAAACCCGTAACAACAATAGGAATTTTATATTTTTCTGCAATAGGTTCATACTCATGATATCCCATTACAGTACAAACATGTCCTGCGGCTAAAAAACCCTGTATCTGGCAATAAGGGTCAGATAATAAAACCTCCATAGCCGGTGGCACCAATACCTGAGCACAAAGAAGCGAAAAATTAGTAAGACCCAACTCTTTTGCTTTTTTTATCGCCATTGCATTTACGGGTGCTGTCGTTTCAAAGCCTACAGCGAAAAAGACTACCTGTTTATTTAAATTTTGCTGTGCTATCTTGACACTATCCAGTGGAGAGTAAACCGTCTGCACATTGGCTCCCCGTCCTCTTGCAGATAATAAAGAAGTTTTTGAGCCTGGCACTCGTAACATATCCCCAAAACTACAAAGGATTATATCTGTTTCAAGGGCTAATTGTATCGCAAGGTCAATTTTTTGTATGGGTGTAACACAGACAGGACATCCCGGACCATGGATAAGTTGCACTTCCGGTGTTAAGGCACGGTCAATACCAAAACGAAGGATAGCATGCGTCTGTCCCCCGCAAATTTCCATAATGTTCCATGTCTGATGTGCGAATTGTTTTATCTCACGAATTAGATTCTTCGCCAATTGAGGGTTTCTATATTCATCCATATATTTCATGAAGATGATTCCTCCGGCGGTATTTCCATATCCATATCGGCATTTTTAAATTCTTCCAATATCCGTTCCGCTTCCTCTTCATCTACGGCATTAATCGCCATACCTGCATGAACTAATACATACATTCCTTCAGTAACTTCCGGCGTCAAAGCAAGGGATATTTCCTTAATTACCCCTGCAAACTGAACCTTTGCCATACGAAGAGTAGGGTCGCTCTCATCAATCTGGATAACTTTGCCCGGAATGGCTAAACACATATCTTACTTCTCCTTTATAGTATCTGTATATTTCAATGCGTAATAAATCTGTCCTAACGATATACACCCGTCATTAGGCGGAACCTGTTCTGCAAAGTATACATTATACTTAGACCTGAGTAGACTAATAGTATACTCAAGCAAAAAACGATTTTGGAAACAGCCACCGTTAATTACAACATTCGTAATGCCCGCTTTCTTTACCATTTGCTCTATACATCGGGCTAAATACTGGTGAAACAAACTTGCCAATTGCGATGGAGATAGCCCTTTATTCTTATGTTCAATTATAAATTCAACCATAGGTTTCCAATCAATAATATACTGTCCTTCTTTTTCGTAGATAACGACGGGTATAGTTATATAGTCGGTATTTTTTTCTTTCCATGCTAATGTTTCTAATGCCATAGCAGACTGTGCCTCAAACGAACATATAGAACGAAGTCCCAATAACATAGATACTGCATCAAAAAGACGCCCTGCACTACTCGTGATAGGTGTGTTTATATTTTGTTTCAACATCTTTTGTAACGCAAACCATTCTGCTTCTTGAAATGCGGAGTAGATATATTCCAGAGCGTTTATCTTCTTTTCAAACAAAGAATTCCCATACATTTCATACAGAATACCCAATGCAGAGCGACGCGGTTCCCGAACAGCTCTATCTCCACCCGGAAGAGGAAATGTTCGCAAATGTCCCCATCTCCTTATCTCATTTTCATTAATAACAAAAAATTCGCCACCCCAAACCGTGTGGTCTAATCCGAAACCTGTTCCATCCCATATTACAGCAAAAACAGGCATCGGCACTTTTTTCTCTGCGATTACAGCAAGTGCATGGGCAATATGATGTTGAACCTGTATAACAGGCTTGTTCTGTTGATATGCCCATTGAGTACTGATGTAATCAGGATGGGCATCCGCAACAATAATGTCGGGTGTCCGTTCTACAAGGTTTAAAAGTATTCCCGTAGATTGACGAAAACCTTCTATCGCTTTTTGCGTTTCCAAATCACCCAGATGTTGACTTATTAACGCCTGATTTTCACAATTTACTGCCACTGTATTTTTTAAATGTCCGCCTACGGCAAGAAAGACCTTTCTTGTTGTTTCAGGCAAAGGTATGGGTTGAGGAACATATCCACGCGAACGGCGTAATAATATCGGTTTATCCATAACTACATGAATAATGGAGTCATCAACATGGCGAACAATAGGGCGATTATGCACAAGAAAATAATCGGCGATACCTCTTAAACATTCCACGGCTTCCTGCTCATCAATACATATTGGCTCATCGGAACGATTTCCACTGGTCGCAACAATTGGAATATTTAAATCAGACATTAACAGATGGTGTAGGGGAGTGTAAGGGAGCATGACACCGTGTCGTGATTGGTCCGGTGCAACTTCTTCCACAATACGAGCACTATCCGCCCTTTTCTCTAACAGTAAGATGGGGGATTCCGATGAGGTCAGGCATGATGCTTCCACATCAGATACAACACAATCTTTTTTCACTTCCTCCAGTGTCGGATACATCAAGGCAAAGGGTTTTTCTTCTCGATTTTTCCGATTTCGAAGTCGTCGAACGGCTTCCAAATTTGTCGCATCTACTACGAGATGAAAACCACCTAAACCCTTTATAGCAAGAATGGCTCCGTTTTTTATTAAGGATACAGATTCTGTTAGTGCTTCTTCTCTTTCAAACCGTTTTTTCCCTTTCTCATCCCATAAATATATTTGAGGACCACAAATAGGACAGGCGATTGGTTCTGCATGAAATCTTCGATTAGCAGGATTTTCATATTCTTCCCTACATTGGGGACACATTGGAAAGGAAGACATGGAAGTATTAGCACGGTCATACGGCATTTTGTTGATAATGGTATATCTCGGACCGCAGAGGGTGCAATTAATAAATGGATAGCGGTATCTGCGGTCTGTTGGGTCTTTCATTTCTCGCAGGCAATCCGGACAGGTTGCAATATCAGGCAATATACGCGTTCGGAATATTCCCTCCGTGTTGCTTGGGTAAATACGAAAGTATTGTTCCTCTGCCTGAACTTGCAATTCTACCGTTTTTATACTGTCAATATACGCATGTTTAGGATGTTCTGTTTTTAATGCGTAAAGAAACTTATCTATAGATACATCCTTCCCCTGAACTTCAATATAAACGCCATCCGAACGATTTTGCACCTGCCCCGTTAAACGATACTGCGTGGCTATACGATACACAAAAGGACGAAAGCCTACCCCTTGCACAGCTCCTTCTACAACAATTCCTACTCTTCGTTGTCCAGAACAATTAGCCATTCGTTGGTTTATCTACCTGTCCTTTGAGCCAGTTAACCCACTGCTCAACTCCATCACCATGCGTGCAGGAGACATGCAAGATAGGCACATCTGGCTGTATGCCATGAACCCCCTGTTTAAATTCCTCTACATCAAACGGAACATAGGGTAATAAATCTACCTTATTTAAAACTACAATATTCGCTGTCTGAAATAGCCGCGGATATTTAAAGGGCTTATCCTGCCCTTCTGTAACGCTGACTACTGCAACACGCGATTTCTCCCCTAAATCAAAGCCTACTGGACAAACAAGATTCCCCACATTTTCAATAATAAGCAAATCAATAGTATCCAGAGGCAATTTATCCAATGCTTGAAGAACCAACTGCGATTCCAGATGGCAACCTCCTGCCGTATTGATTTGCACTACGGGCACATCATATTTGGCAATGCGTTCCGCATCACGGGTCGTTTCCGGGTCTCCTTCAATAACTCCTACCCGCACACCGGATATACCCTTTTTTAATGCTGACTCAATTAAGGTAGTCTTACCCGAACCAGGAGCACTTATCATATTGATACAGGAAATTGCGTATTCCTCAAAACGGGCTCGCACCAATTTGGCTATATCATCATTTGCTTTTAACACTTTTTGAACCACATCTACCTTCATAATACAACTCCTTCATTTAGTTATCATCAAAATAAATTGATTCAAGAATAATTTCAGTCCCCTGAACAATTTCGCCCCCTACTTCATTACAATGAGGGCATATCCAGATACTATCCTCAGGTTCATAAAAATTAAGGCACTTCCGACAACGAATTTTTATCGGTTCAATAATTAAATTTATTTTTGCCTGTTCCATACAGGTGCCTTCTTTTACCTGCTCAAACATAAAAAGAAAAGTTTCTGTGTTAATATGCTCTAAAAATCCTATTCGCAGGTCAATTTTTGAGACACAATCCTTTCCCTGTTCCTTACAGATTTGTTCAACTTGCTCAATCAAAGATGTAACAATACTTAATTCATGCATATCGTTTTTACCTATAATACCATATTTCCGCAAAAATATTAAAACTATGGTTATTTGAACTATTGTAAGATACAATTTTTTAACATAAAAAAACCGTTATGTGATAGTCTTCACATAACGGTTAACAGTTATAAATTGTTAATTACTCTTTAAGGAACAGTATTAAATGTAATGCTAACAGAAGCATTTGTGTTTCCATCTATTCCTTTTAATGCAAGATAGTATTCATTTGTGTTATTGCTGGGCACTGTAAATAGGGAAGGTAATTGGCTTTGCGTCCCATTCGATTCTACTTTTATCAGGGAGGCCGTTACTCCTGTTGTGTTTTCCAATGTAACCGTATATGTCTTTTCAGAATCTACCTGTAATTTATAGGCTTTGGCTTCTTTACCCATAATTGTAACGATGTTTGCTGTAGCAGAAGCGGAAAGAGTCCCTGCGAATATTTGTTCAAATGTGATTTTAACCTTTACATTTCCAAATTCATCTCCATTTTTTAAAATAAGGTAATACTTATTCTGGTCTGTACTATGAGTAGCAAGAATATAATCTGTCAGAGTAGTTTTTCCGTTATAGACAGTTGTTACATCCCCATCTGTGTCCATCCGCACAATGCTTACATCAATGTCTTTTAATGTATTTGCAGGTTCTACAATATCTGGCGACAGAGTATCTTCGATTCGAATTCTATAAACAGAGCCTGCAGACGCACTCAATTTAAATATGCTAATAACATCCCCTATGACATTTGTCTCCTTCATATTCATAGAGCCAGCAGCAATTTCTGTAGCATCGTTATATGTTTCAGGTTTTGCTAAACCAATCATATAAGGTAATTGATATTTCTTGTTCTCAGACACAGGCTGGGCATAACCATAAAGTCGTATCAGGTAAGTTCCCTTATACGGAGCTACCCAGAAAGTTCTGGCTTTGTCCTCAATAATGATATTATCGGGATTTGCCGGTCCTGTCGGTGGAACTTCAATAGATTCTAACAATATCAAATCACTCTTGTTTTTGTAATACCAGTTAATCTGATATCCTAACCACGCATCATCTGCATCTGCCATATTTTTAAATATTAAAAGCAAAGGGGTATTTTCCTTATCTACTTCAAATTTATACCAGTTCTCTTTCCATGCTTCAAGAACACCTGCAACAAGGTCTCCACCAATTTCCAATTTGGTAGAACTCATAGGTGCCAGTGTAGGACAACCCGAAAGGGAAACGACACCAACCAAAATAAACAAACATAAAGAACCTGATATTAAACTTCTACTATTAATGGTAATCATAGGAATTCCCCTTTTAGTTAATTTGTTATTTTTATACTCAACCCAACTAACTCATTAAAGTTTTTTTGCTTTTTTCCCACCTCCTTTCTTTTTATATCACTTTTTTACTTCCCCTAATTATACTTAGGACAAAAGACAAAGTCAATATTTTTAACTAAACGGATATAGGATAGACTTAACCTTTTTGTTATTCGCCTTAAAAATATACAACATAGTTTACACCAGTCTTTTATAATAAAGGACTTTATAATGTTATAAATAAGAATAGATATGAATAAAAAACATCCCTGAATCTCTAATTCCATACCTTCTCTCTTATTAAACTTGGCGTAAAATTAGGTTAAAAAATTATTAACATAAATAACACGCATAGACACAAATAAAGATGAAGGGAAATATTCGTTTATCTTTCATCATATATAAATCCTATGAATCCTGTAAATCATGTTGAATCGTTCTTATGTATATGAAGCATTACCGCTTCTGGTATTTTTAATTGGTCAATTCTTTTTACTATAAATCTGTAAAGATGAAAACTCTTTTGCCTCCACATCCTTAGGCCCTTTGTATAAAATCTATTTTGTATCCTCTGCAGTTAATTCCCCTCTCCCAAAAAAACTTTACCCCACCGCATAGACTAAAACGGCGATTAATAGCACAAAACATCATGGGCGGACTTATAAATCCGCCCATGGCTCATTTATTCGGGATAATATTCACTTAATTTCATAAATCACGGACCGGGGCAATAGCCATCTTCGCTTTCAGGGTCTTCTGGACACGGATGATAGCCACCCATGTTGAAGAA
>Ga0116168_1000354_pt1 | contig 46137 bp, 32 predicted proteins | sample AD_UKC129_MetaG_FD_89795 | JGI IMG/M metagenome (GOLD analysis project Ga0116168, IMG submission 89795) | Active sludge microbial communities of municipal wastewater-treating anaerobic digesters from Canada - AD_UKC129_MetaG | ecosystem: Engineered > Bioreactor > Anaerobic > Digestate | place... | reverse complement strand
TTTACATTTACAATTTCTTCTATTGAGTTGGTTAACTTTACAGGAAATGAAAATGTAAAAATTGGTAAAATTTATCCTATTAAATGGCAAAGTTATTTCTTAAATAATTTAAAAATTGAATTTTCTACAAATAATGGTAGCACTTGGACTCAAATAGTTAATAGTACACCTGCTTCTAATGGTCAATATAATTGGTTAATACCAAATATAGCAGGGAATAACTATTTAATTAAAATTAGTAGCAGTGCTGATTCTGAAATTAAGGATTCTTCAAAATCTACATTTAGAGTAGCTAATGTATCATTGAATTTCCCAAACGGAAATGAAGTTTTTCAGGCTAATACAATAAAGAATATACTCTGGACAAAAACTTCAAATGTTGCTAGAGTAAAAATTGATTTTTCTTCGAATAATGGAAAAACATGGTCAAATATTATCTCTAATACAACGCTTGATAGTAGCTTAAGTTGGACAGTGCCAAATATATTAAGTGACTCTTGTAGAATTAAAATTACAGATATGGTATCTAATGAAATTACTGATTCTAGTGGAATGTTTACAATTGCAAATATCAAATTTATAAAACCTGTTGCAGGTAGTGTTATACAGGCTAATAAGCCAGTAGTTATTAAATGGAGCTCTAAGAATATTCAAAATCTGACAATTGAATATACTACAAATAATGGTCTGGTATGGAATACTATTAAAAGTAATACTCCATACTATCCGGACTCGTTAATTTGGAATGTTCCAGATTTAGTAACAACAAATTTAAAATTAAAAATTTATGATCCATTACATCCAGAAATTCAAGATACAACACAATTTTCAATTAAGATAGCAAAATTACAACTTACAAGTTTAACTGGTGGAGAGAATATACAAGCTGGAAAACAATTTAATATAACCTGGATTGATTCACTTGTTACTACTGTTAAGCTTGAATATTCAACTAATAATGGCTTATCTTGGAGAATTATTTCAACTGCTATTCCTGCTATTAATAAAAATTATATATGGAATATTCCAAATACACCATCTATTAATTGTAAAATTAGGATTTCAGATGTTTATAATCCTGAAATTGCAGACTTAAGTACACAAGTATTTACAATCAGTTTGTTAAGAATTGATAATCCAAATGGTGGCGAAAGTGTACAAGCATTAAAATATAAAAAGATATATTATACAAAGAGTAATAATATTTCTAATTTAAAATTAGAATATTCAACTGATAATGGAATAAATTGGAATATTATTACTAACAGTACTGCTGATTCTATATATAATTGGTTAGTACCTAATATACCATCTAATACTTGTAGATTGAGAATTTCAGATGCTAATAATCCAAATATATCGGATGTTTCAGATACTACATTTAAGATTTACTATCTAAAATTATTAACACCAAATGGTGAGATTAAACAAATAGGAACACAAGCTAATATTAGTTGGGAATATAGCTCCAATATTTCCCGAGTAAGTTTATACTACTCAACTAACGCAGGTAATAATTGGATTGAAATAAAAAGAAACATTGCTGCTGATACGAATGGATCAAATTATTTATGGCAAATACCTAATACTCCAACAAAACAAGCACTTGTTAGAGTTGCTATGGCTTATAATAACGAAATATTTGATGATAGCGATTCTTTATTAACTCTTAGTACAATTAAAATATTGTTCCCTAATGGTAATAATCATTTACAAGTTCATAGATATTATGATATTAAATGGTCATATGGTTATGTTAACAATGTAAACATAGATTATTCAGTTAACGGTGGAACTACCTGGATGAATATTGTCAGCAATTATCCAGCTGATTCAATGAAATATAAATGGTATGTAAATGATACGGTAGCTCAAAATGCTATTTTAAGAATTCAATACAGTGCTGATAATTCAATTTATGATATTTCTGACAATCCATTCAGAATTAGTAAACTTGAATTATTATCTCCTAATGGTGGTGAAAAATGGTTAAATAATTCATCTAAAATAATTACTTGGGAATGCAGTAATGATGTTAAATTAGTTCGTATATTTTATTCATATGATAATGGTTTAACTTGGATAAAAATTGCTGATAGTGTTAATGGACAAGCAAAATCCTATTTATGGAATATCCCAAAATTAAGCGATATTCAAACAACCGATAAAATGAGAATAAAAATTGTTGATTCTACATTTAATTTTGCTCAGACAGTATATGATATAAGTGATAACAAGTTCACAATCTGTAATATAAATATATTTAATCCTAGAGCTAACGATTATATTCAGGTTGGTAAAAAAGCTACCATTACATTTAATACCAAAAATATAAATAGATTGAGAATAGAATATCGTACTTCACCATTTGAGCCTTGGAATACAATAGATACAGGTGTGGTTACAAATACTGGAAAATATGATTGGATTATTCCTGAAGATTCAACTTTAGTTTCAAATTATTTCCAATTCAAGCTAACTGATATGCATGATGATAGTATTTATGTTCTATCCGAAAGTTATCAAATATGTAAATATATTAACTTATCATCACCAAATGGTGGTACACAAGAAGTTTTAAGAATTGGTAGTGCTTATCCTATTAAGTGGTTTGGTAGCTCAAATATTTCTAGAGTACGAATTGAGTTACATGGTGTTCAATTAAATCCGATATTACTTGCAACTGTCAATAATTATAGCGGTATTACAAATGTTTATAATTGGACTATACAAAATACTCCTTCTAAGATTGCTAGAATTGTGATAAGAGATGCTGATGTTTTATCAATTGCTGATTCCAGTAATTTAACCTTTAGTTTAGCTCCGTTCCCTAAACTTGATAAAATTGCTAAAATACAAAAAGATACAGTTATATTTAAATTTGTTGGTAACAATTTTGAAGATATGATTCTTGATTCGTTATTCTATACAACTTTACCTAATGCTTCTGAATGGATTTATACAAATAATTATTCAGCTCCGACTAAATTTATTAGTTCAGGTAAGGATATTTTAATTAAATGGTATGCTTATAAAGATTTAGGTAATTTTGAGAAAATAGATAACAATGTAAAATTTATATTCAAATCTGCCACAACAAGATATGAAATTATTATAGATAGTGTTGGTTTCGATAATGTCGCACCACAATTACCAAAGCTGAAATTTAATTATAAATATTGGGATAAGCAGATTGTAAGTTGGGATAGTGTAAAAAATGATATAAGTACTCCAATTAAATTTAAGGTTGATGTCTCTAAGAACTTTACATTTGATACTTTGTATTATACTGGAAGATTTATTACAAATAACTCTTTGACAATTGATAAATTATTCAATAATACTAAATATTATGTCAGAATTCAAGTAATGGATAATTTGAATAATGTTTCCAATTATTTTGTAGATTCAATATTTACACCATTAGTTTGTGATTACGATTCTAATAATGTTGTAGATGTTATAGACTTGGCTAAATTTAAAAAGGCATGGAATGAAAATAATTTAAGTGAAGCTGATTTTGCGCCATTTGAAGGTATTTTCCCAGTTGTTAAAGTTGTTGGAAATAGAAGATTAGACGCTGAAGATTTATATCTTTTCATTAAAATGTGGAATTATACTCAAAATAATTATACATTATTCAAGAAAGTAAAGAATAATTTTGTAAACACTCAAAACATCAGTGAAAGAATTGAAAGAATTATAAGTGATAAAAACAATAAACTAATTATACCGATTAACTTTGAACAAAATAATGCGGCTATTGGAGTTTCACTGAAATTTAATCCTAAATATATTAAGATTGATTCTGCTTATATAGGAAATTCTAAGAAACAGTTCTTGAATCTTGTATATATTGACTCAGTAAAAGGAGTATTAAGAGTTGATGCTGTAGCATTAAGTGGAAATATTACACCAAATGATGTAAAATTGAATTTGGTTGTTAAAAACTTCTTTGATAGTAAACATTTTGAAGATTCATTAACATTTACGGCTATGGCAGTAGATGATAGTATAACAAGAAAAACTATGAAAAATTATACATTAGCATTGAATAAAATTCCAGATGATTTTAAATTAGAGCAAAATTATCCTAATCCATTTAATCCAACTACAATTATAAAATATCAATTACCATACAAAGCAAAAATTGAATTGAAGATATATAATATTCTTGGTCAAGAAATAGCAACTTTAATAAATCAAGAACAGAATGCAGGTTATCATACAATTCAATTTAATGCAAATGAAATACGTGGTGGTTTAGCATCTGGTGTTTATTTCTATAGAATTGTAGCAGGTAAATTTGTGCAAACAAAGAAAATGTTGTTAATTAAATAATCTGGTGAAAATATGAAAAAAAATAATTTAATAAAACTAATAATTTTAATAAGTCTATCAATTATAGTAATTATAAATTCAGGATGTGATAGTTCTACAACAAGTGGAGCAGCTCCAATATTTTTACAAATTACATCCGGACCTAAGAAGGATGAGATTATTACTACTGATAGGATTACTTTTACTTGGGCAGGCAATGATAAAGGTTATAAATTTAAATATGCACTTTATTATGTCAAAAGAGATAAATCTTTAGAACTAATAGATTCATCTTCTTGGGATGTACTGACAAGAACTACATTTGCATATTTAGATGATGGAAATTACCAATTTGAAGTTCAAGGAATGTTTAGAAATATTTATTCGAAAGTTACCAGAAATTTTACCGTAGATGCTGTCAAGGGCCCATTAATTAAATTTTTTAGAACAAGAAAAATTGTAGCATTGAACGATTCTATTAAAATTAATGTTTGGTTAGAAGATGTTTCAAAGTTTCTTTCAGGAGATTTGAATATTCAATTTGATAAATCATATTTATATTTAGATTCAGTTTCAACAACAAATTTTGAAGATTTTAACAATGCTGATTTAGTAGGTGTTATTTTACCAGATTGGAAAACAATTAAAGATAATACCAATTCTAAAGGTATTCTCACTTTGTCATATGCAGTGGCTAACAATGGTTCAAACTCAAAAGAAGGTATTACAGGTTCAGGTTCTGTATTAACATTACATTTTGTTACCAAAAGATTAGGTTCAACGACTCTTAAAGTTCTTACAAATTCTAAATTATTAGATGTTAATGGAAAACAAATTTCACTTAAAACACCAAAAGATGGTTATGTAGTAATTCAATAGGAGAAAATAATGAAAGTATTAAATGAAAAAGAAAATTTCCTTGCTTTGGAAGAAAATTTTTCAAATTATGAAAACAGTAAATATATAATTATACAAGCACCTTTCGAAAAAACTGTAAGTTATGGTCACGGAACAGCTGCTGGGCCACAAGCTATTATTAATGCATCTCAATATGTAGAATTTTATGACGAAGAATTAGATTATCAGGCTGCTTTTGTTGATGGTATTGCAACTTTGGAAACTTTAGAATTTAATGAAATTGATACAATTGAAGAATCTTTTGAAAAAATATCTAATGCTGTTGAAAATGTTTTAAAAGATGGAAAATTTCCTATTGTTTTAGGTGGGGAACATTCAATTTCTTCTGCGGTGTTTAAACCGATTAATAGTAAATTTGAAAATCTCTCTATTTTGCATTTTGATGCTCATTCAGATTTACGTGATGAATATTCTGGTACTAAACTTTCTCATGCATGTGTAATGAAAAGAATTTTTGAAATAAATCCTAAAATTACTCAAATTGGTATAAGGGCTCAATGTGAAGAAGAAGCTAATTTAATAAAAGAAAATAAAATTAATACTTTTTATATGCGAGGTATCAGAAAGAATTTATATGGAAAAGATTGGATCGATAAAGTAATTAATTCTCTATCAGATAATGTATTTATTTCTTTCGATGTTGATGCATTTGATCCATCTGTTATTCCTGCTACAGGAACTCCCGAACCTGGTGGGTTATTCTGGGATGAAACTTTGGAAATATTAGAAAAAGTAATCAAAAATAAAAATATTGTAGCTTTTGATGTTGTCGAATTAGCCCCTGTTAGTGAAAATACAATATCTGATTTTAATACTGCCAAATTGATTTATAAAATGATTAGTTATATTTCATTTTACAAGAATCAGAAATAATTATGAAAAAGCTATTACAAATATTATTTCTATTTTCTATTGTTTGGGGCCAAAATATTTACCATATAAAGATTACTCAAGAAATTGAGCCCGGGCTTGTTCCTTATATTAAAAGAGGTATACAAGAAGCAAAAAACAATAATGCTCAAGCTATTATTTTTGAAATTAATACTTTTGGTGGGAGAGTAGATGCTGCTGTACAAATCCGGGATGAAATAATTAACACCAAAATTCCTACTGTTGCATTTATTAATAAACGAGCAATTTCTGCAGGGGCATTAATTTCTATAGCGTGTAAAAAAATTGTTATGTCTCCTGCTTCAACTATTGGTGCGGCAACAGTTGTTGATATGGAAGGTAAAAAACAATCTGAAAAATATCAATCTTATATGCGTGCCGAGATGCGCGCTACTGCTGAAAAAAATGGTAGAAATCCAATTTATGCTCAAGCTATGGTTGATGAAACCATTAAAATCCCTGATTCAATAAAAGGAGATAATAAACTCTTAACTTTTACTGCAGAAGAAGCTTATAAATATAAATATAACGATACTATTCTTGAAAGTATTAACCAAATTCCACAATTTTTAAATATTAAAAATTATCAAATTATTCCTGTTGAAAAAAATAATATGGATAGTTTTATTTCCTTTATTTCAAATCCAGTTGTTGTTTCAATTTTGTTAACAATAGGAATTATAGGAATTATTACAGAAATAAAAACACCGGGTTTTGGTGTCCCGGGTATAGTTGGACTTATAGCTTTAGCATTAATATTTGGAACAAATTATATTACAAATATTGCTAATTCATTTGAAATTATTTTATTTATAATCGGTATTGTTTTAATTATTTTAGAGATTTTTGTTATTCCCGGTTTTGGTTTAACCGGTGTTATAGGCTTTCTAATGGTTGTTGGTAGTTTATTCTTAATATTACTGCCACCTTTGAAAATGACAGATGGAGATTTGATTAATAAAGTTTTATTTCAAATAACACTATCTTTTATCTTTTCTGGAATTGTATTATATTTTCTTTTAAAATATTTACCTAAAAATCAGACTTTTAATAAACTAATTTTGGATGAGCAAACTTCTGTTCAAGCAGGGTTTACAAGTGCTGATGATTATTCTTATCTATTAAATAAAATTGGAATTGCTCACACAGTTTTAAGGCCTGCGGGTATTGTTATTATTGACGATAAAAAATATGATGTTGTTACAACTTCTGATTATATTGATAAAGGAACAAAAGTTAAAGTTATAAAAATAGAAGGTAATAAAATTATTGTAGAAAATATTCAATAATTGAACTAAAGATAATAATAATTTGTTGTATTTATAGTTAATAAAAAATATATGGAGAACAATTATGTTTAGCGAAAAACTTATCGCAAAAATTAATCATCAAATTAAAGAAGAGTTACAATCTTCTTATCTTTATTACAATATGGCCATTAAAGCTGAGGCTAAAAATTTTAAAGGAACAGCTATATGGTTATTTCAACAAGCAAAAGAAGAAAAAGGACACGCTGAGAAATTTATTAAATATTTACTTGAAAGAGGCGTTGAACCTAAACTTGAAACTTTTGAAATGTTGAACAAAGGATGGAATAATCATGTTGAATTATTCGATGCTGTACTAAATCACGAAAAGCACATTACAGCTTTAATAACAGCTCTAATGGATTTAGCTATTGAAGAAAAAGATTATCCAACACAAAATCTCTTAAGATGGTTCATTGATGAACAAGTAGAAGAAGAAGCTAATGCTTCTTTTATTCTTGAAAGAGCAAAAATGATTGGTGATAGCTTATCTGGTATTCTTTACCTTGATAAAGAACTCGGGAAAAGAGCTGAATAATATTATGAAAAGCTGCTTTATTAAGCAGCTTTTTTTATTTTAAACTTGACTTTTTAATTATTTAAATGTATCTTTGTATAGAAACATTTATAATATTTGGAATGAAAAAAATAATTACAAATACAATAAATAATAACAATTTATTTTTTTGGTGGTGGCATACTTTATTTATTACTTAGAGATAAGTAAGGTAGGCCATTTTTTATATTTAAAACATAAAAAGCCTGTTTATCTCTAAGTGATAAACAGGCTTTTTTAATATGCGGAGGAGCAATGGTAAAAGAACAATTTATCGAATTATCTAAAAAATATAATAAAGTTCCAATTTATTTTAAAACTAAGAATGATTTATTCACTCCAACTTATATAATGAAAGTTTTAATGGAAAAATATAAATCAATTTTCTTGTTGGAATCTGCAGAAGTGAATGAAAAAGTTGGTAGATATTCATTTATTGGAATTAATGCTATTAATGTTATCGAATTTAAAAACAACAGAACTTACTTCAATAACGAATTAGTTGATGATGATATATTTAGTTTTATTGATAAACAATTACAAAAAATAAATTATCCTGAGTTACCAGAATTACCAATTTTTAAGGGGGGCTATGTTGGATATTTTGCATATGAAATTATTAATTCAATAGAAAGTACAGTTAATTTTAATTATGATTTACCTTTTTATCCTTTGGTTTATCTAAGCGAATTCGAATTTGTTATTGCAATAGATCACTTTAAACAAACAATTACAATTATCAAAAATATTTCTATACAGAATAGAAATGATTTATTAGCTGAATATGAATTAGTAAATAATGAAATTAGAGAATTATATGATTTTATTAAAAAAGGAACAATAAAACAAGCTGAATTTAATATTAAGTCTAAAGAAAAGGAGTTAAAATCTGTTGATGAAATGAAAAAGATTATTGAGAAAGCTAAAAATTATATATTTGAAGGGGATATTTTTCAAGTAGTTTTATCTAATAAATATATGATTGAGTATGAAGGTGATACATTTGAATTATATAGAAATTTACGACATATAAATCCTTCACCTTATATGTTTTATCTATCTATTGACGAAAAATTACAAATTATTGGTGCTTCTCCTGAAAGTCTTGTAAGATGTGTAAATAATCAAGTTACGATAAATCCAATTGCAGGAACCAGAAAAAGAGGGAAAAATGCTGAAGATGAAGAACGATTAATTAACAATTTATTAAATGATGAAAAAGAAAAAGCCGAACATTTAATGTTGGTTGATTTAGCAAGAAACGATATTGGCAAGGTTTCTGAAATTGGAAGCGTAAAAGTAACTGAATATATGAAATTAAATAAATTTTCTCATGTTATGCATCTTGTATCTACTGTTGAAAGTAAACTAAAAAATAATTTTTCAGTTGTAGATTTATTAAAATCTTGTTTTCCTGCAGGGACAGTATCAGGAGCACCAAAAATTCGTGCTATGCAAATAATTTCTGAACTTGAAAATTTTTATCGTGGTATATATTCTGGTGCAATTGGATATTTTGATTATTCAAAAAATATGGATTTTTGTATCGTTATCAGAACTTTTGTGGCTTATGACAATATTCTTGAACTACAAGCCGGGGCTGGAATTGTTGCAGATAGTGTTCCAGAACTTGAGATAAAAGAAATTAGAAACAAAGTAGCCGTGCTTTTTGAAGCAATTAAAAGTGAGGTATAAATGAAAATTCTTCTTATAGATAATTACGATTCATTTACATATAACTTACTACAAATTATTGGACAGTTTACAACGGATATGATTGTGGTAAGAAATGATGAAATTTCATTAAATGAAGTCAAAAATTTAAATCCGGATAGAATTATTATTTCTCCAGGCCCAGGTAAGCCACAAGATTCCAAGATTTCTTTTGAAATTGTAAAAAATATAAACAATATTCCTACATTTGGTGTATGTTTAGGACATCAAGCTTTAGGATTGGCTTACGGAGCTAAAATAATAAAAGCTAAAAATATTATGCATGGTAAAGTATCTAAGATAATTCATAATAATGACAAAATTTTTAACGTAATTCCGAAAAAATTTGAAGCTACAAGGTACCATAGTTTATTGATTGATAGTTTTGATTTCCCTGATGAACTACAAATACTTGCTACAAGTGAAGAAGATAATTATATAATGGCAATAAAACATAAAAAATATCCATTATTTGGTGTACAGTTTCATCCTGAATCATATCAAACAAATTATGGTAATATTTTAATAAAAAATTTCATAGAGGGGCGCTATGACTGAATTATTAGAAAAAATTATACAACAAGAGCATTTAAATTTTGATGAAGCATATAAACTTGCAAAAGATATTTTAAATGGTGAATTGCAACCGGAGCAAATATCTAGTTTTTTAACAGCGTTACGCAGCAAAGGCGAAAGTACAGATGAAATATTAGGTTTTGTTACTGCATTACAAGAAAATATGGTTGAAGTGAACTATCCTGATAAGGAAAATTTGCTTGATGTTTGTGGCACGGGCGGTGATCGTTCTCATACTTTTAACATTTCTACTGCCACAGCTTTTGTTGTAGCTGCTGCAGGATATAAAGTTGCAAAACACGGAAATAGATCGGTTTCATCAAAGTCAGGCAGTTCTGATGTACTTACACATTTTGGCGTGAATTTAAATATTCCTGCGCAGGAAATTCCTAAAATTCTTGATGAAATTGGGATTGTTTTCCTTTTTGCTCCTAATTTCCATCCAATTTTAAAAAATGTTGCAGATATACGTAAAAAATTAGGAGTTCGCACAATTTTTAATATATTAGGTCCGCTATTAAATCCACTGAGGCCGCAATATCAAATGATTGGTACAATTAATAATAATATGGTTCAAAAAATAGCTTCTGTTGCTCAGAAAATGCATTACAAAAAAATTTATTCAGTTTGTGAGGATAATTCAAAGGATGAAATATTACTTAATGGAAATATTTATGTTAACATTTTAATTAATAATACAATATATGATGGTAATTTAACAGAAAAAGATTTCAATTTACCTAAAAGCAATTTAAAAAATCTTTTGGCAAATTCGGTTGAGGAGAGTGGCAAATTAATTTTATCTATTTTACGAGATAAACAAGAATCTGATGCTTACAACGTTGTGCTTGCAAATAGCGCATTGGCTATAAAAGCGATTGAAGATAAAAAAACGCTTTATGAATGTAAAGATATTGCAAATGAGGCAATTCAATCAGGTAGAGCTTACGAAAAATTAAGTAAGTATATAGAATTATCGAAAAAATATAAATAAAATGTTCCTTTAAAAGATTCATATTAGCTCAGACAGTATAAGCTAAAGCCCCTTGCGGCATTTGTCATGCCGCAAGGGGCAGCGGGCCCGAAGGCCCGCAAAAATTTTGCCACCGATTTCAATAGGTGGCAAAATCAAATGTAGTAGAGTGGCATCGAATGCCACTCGGTGGCAGCGAATTTGCCACGTGGTGGCAAAAAAAATGTAGCGTGGCATTGAATGCCACAATGGTGGCAAATTGTAAATTAAAGGTGGCATATAATGAATATTTATAATGCAGGGATTTAAATTCAAAGTTTTCATTATATTTAGGCGTTAGCCAGCCAGCGAGCGTAGCGAGCTGGCTATGCTTACACAGTCTGAGTTATTATTATTTAATAATTTATTTGGGAGTGAATAATGTCTATTCTTAATAAAATTGTTGAAACAAAAAAAGAAGAAGTTAATTTATTAAAATTAAAATATAAAATGCTTGATTTTGTTAATAAAAATAGATTAAATATTGATTTCTTTAATGCTTTACGTAAGAATGATGGTATCGCTGTTATAGCGGAAATTAAAAAAGCAAGCCCATCTAAAGGGGTTTTTGTTGAAAATTTTAATCATTTGGAAATTGCCAAATTATATAACAGCTCGTTGGCTAGCGCAATTAGTATCTTAACAGATGAAAAATATTTTCAAGGAAATATTAAATTTTTGAAAGATGTTGCCAAAAATAAAATTAAACCACTTTTGCGTAAAGATTTTATTATTGATGAAATTCAAATTTATGAGGCTTATGCAGCCGGTGCTGATGCTATTTTATTAATTTGTGAAATTCTTGATAAATATCAAATTGCGGAATTTACCGCATTATCTCATAAATTGGGTATGAATGTATTATTAGAATTACATTCTGCTAAACAATTAGATAAAATCGATTTTAATCTGAATAAAATTGTTGGTGTGAATAATCGTGATTTGAATAGTTTTGTTACGAATATAAAAACATCCGGTGATATATTTAAACTTCTGCCAAGTGATATTGTTAAAGTTGCTGAATCTGGAATTTTTACACGAAATGATGTTTTGAAGCTAAAAGATTATGGTGCTAATGCTATTCTTGTAGGCGAAGCTATTATAAAAAGTAATAATATGTTAGAAAAAATTATGGAACTTAGCTTAAATGATTAAGATTAAAATATGTGGTATTACAAACCTTAATGATGCTTTTTTATGCGAAAATCTTGGTTTTGATGCGTTGGGATTTGTTTTTGCTGAGAATAGTAAAAGGTTTATTAATCCTGAGATGGCAAGGGATATTATTTTACAATTAAATCCGTTTACAATGAAAATTGGTGTTTTTACTACAGAAAATGTTGATTATATTAACAAAGTGGCTAATTTTGTCGGGTTAAATGCAGTTCAATTGTATACAAAAAATATTTTGATTATCGAAAATGTTCAATTTCCGAAAATATTATCTGTTTCACAAAATAATATTGATATTGCAATTAAATTGATTGATAAATATAAAATTTTATTGGATACGCAAGTGGATGGACAAGTTGGGGGTACGGGAAAAACGTTCAATTGGGAAATTCTACCAGCTGAATTTAGAAGTAAAGTAATATTAGCCGGCGGATTGAATTCAGAAAATATTGTAAAAGCTTATGAATTAGGTTACCGAAATTTCGATCTTTCTTCTTCTGTTGAGGTAGAAAAGGGCAAAAAGGACAATACAAAACTTGAAAAATTAAAAAATGTAATAAATTATTTGAAAGGATAAGAAAATGGATAAGTTGCAAAAACCAATTTATCGTTTGCCAAATAGTAAAGGATATTACGGAGAATTTGGCGGTATGTATGTACCCGAAATTCTCATTCCTGCGCTAGAAGAACTTAGCGATGCGTTCGAAAAATATCGCAAAGATGATAAATTTTTAACAGAATTGGAATATTATCAAACTGAGTACAATTGTAGGCCAACACCTATTACTTTTGCTGATAGGTTAACCGAATTTTATGGTAAAGCAAAAATTTATTTGAAAAGGGAAGATTTAAATCATACTGGAGCTCATAAAATTAATAACGCATTAGGGCAAATACTATTAGCAAAAAAATTAAAAAAAGAGAGAATTATTGCAGAAACTGGAGCCGGACAGCACGGAGTGGCAGTTGCTACAGTTTGCGCAAAATTTAATCTTCAGTGCGAAGTTTATATGGGGGAGGTGGACTATGAAAGGCAGCTGCCTAATGTTTTGCGTATGCAAATGCTTGGTGCTAAAGTTCATAAAGTCACATCCGGTACTAAAACATTGAAAGATGCTACAAATGAGGCTATCCGTGATTGGGTCACTAATGTTAATAATACTCATTATATTATTGGCTCGGTTGTTGGGCCGCATCCTTATCCTTTAATTGTGCGTGAATTCCAATCGATAATTGGAAAAGAGACAAAAAAACAAATTCTTCGCGCTGAAAATCGCATGCCAAATTATATTGTAGCTTGTGTTGGAGGTGGAAGTAATGCAATAGGTATTTTTTATCCTTTTATAAATACTAATGTGCAGCTTATTGGTATCGAGGCTGCCGGAAAGGGAGTTGATACACCTTATCATTGTTCATCTTTGAATTATGGCAGGGTTGGAATTTTTCAAGGGATGAAAACCTATTTGTTACAAGATGAAAACGGCCAAGTAATTGAACCTTATTCTATTTCCGCTGGGCTAGATTATCCGGGTGTTGGCCCAGAGCATAGCCATCTTAAAGAAATTCAACGCGTAAAATATTTTTCAGTAACCGATCAAGAAGCTCTTAATGCAGCTTATTTACTATCTAAAACAGAAGGAATTTTACCAGCTTTGGAATCTGCTCATGCTTTGGCTTATCTGCAATATCTTATGCCACAAACTCTTAAAAATGAGATTGTTGTTGTTAATCTTAGCGGCCGTGGTGATAAAGATTTACAAACTTATATCAAAAATTTTCAAGGTGAAAAATGATGATTGAAAAATATATTGACCAAATTAACAACCAATATAAAAAAGTATATTCAATTTACTTAACTTCTGGTTTTCCTGATACTAAAAATTTTGTAAAAATTGCGCTAAATTTAATAGAAAGTGGTGCTGATATTTTAGAGCTTGGTATTCCATTTTCCGATCCTATGGCTGATGGCCCTGTAATTCAATTTTCTTCCGATACCGCTTTAAAAAATGGTGTAAAAATAACTGATATTTTAAAATTCACGGAACAAATTCGTAATAATGTCAATATACCTATTGTTATTATGACCTATGCAAATCCTGTTTTGGCATATGGAGTAAATAATTTTTATCAAGATTTTTTTAATTCTGGTGCCAACGGTGTTATTATTCCTGATATTCCACTTGAAGAGTTCAAACAATTCAAGAGTGCTAAATTACAAAACATATTGCTTGCAGCTCCTAATCTTCCCGAAGAGAGAATAAAAAAAATTGACAAACTTAGTAAAGGTTTTGTTTACGGTGTTTCGGTGACAGGAGTTACTGGAGAGCGCAACAATCTTGCTCAAATTGCTCTCCAAAATGTAAAAAAACTGCGTGATAATGTTAGAAATAACAAATTACTAATTGGTTTTGGTATAAACAGCAAAGAAACTATCCAAAATTTTTCAAATTTTTGTGATGGTTTTATTATAGGAAGTGCTATTATCAAGAAACTTATTGATGATAAAACAGGGCAATCCGCTGTTAATTTCTTAAAAACTTTAAAAGAATAATTTTATTTTTTTGTATCTTTGATTTTCAAAATGAGGTAATTTTGATTGCAATAATCGATAAAAGAGTAAGCGCTACAATAAAAAATAACTTAAAAAAGTATGCCGAAGTAATTGAATTTCAAACTGATAACATAACATATAATTCAATATCCGGGCATCCGGATATTTTTTTTACAAAAGTTGACAAAAATCTATATATACCGCTTAATTTACCGGAAAGTTACGTTAAGATATTGGAAGAGCATAAAATATCTTATAATATTGTAAATCAAAAAGTTGGGATAAAATATCCACAAAGTGCAATACTAAATATAGCAACAAACGAAAAATATATATTCCATAATGAAAAAATAACTCCAAAAGAAATAATAGAAAATAATAAAGAAAAGAAATTTATAAGCGTAAAACAAGGATATACGCGTTGTTCGTTAATACCATTACCAGATCTTTACATTACCTCAGATATGGGTGTTTATAACCAATTATTAAATAATAACTTAAAAGTAATTTATGTTACTAACGAAAATATAATAATTGAAGATTATGATAAAGGTTTTATAGGTGGTACAACTGGTATAATAGGTAACATCATTTTTTTCACTGGTAGTTTAAAACATTACAGTTGGGGAGAAAAATTACGTAAATACATAGAGCAACAAAATTTTGAGATAATAGAGCTTTCTAATGAAAAATTACTAGACTGTGGAACGATAATTTTCATATGAAATAATTATTGTTCTTATATTAAAGTTCTTAGTATAATTTATAAGTTACGAATTTATTTTTAAAACCAGAAATAATTGAGTTTATATAAAAATAGGGGACTAAATATTATTTAATCCCCGATATTCTTTATTATATTCCAAAATTTAATTACTTGTTTCTTTAAAACCTTTTATCATCCAGTTTTTGGCTAAAAATAGACCAAGTGGGCTAATAATTGCAATAAATCCATAAATTAACCACATAAATTCGGTATTCATTTTCTCAATAGGTGTGTTTTGTGGGCAATATTTCATCAAAAACCATCCGCTATATAGACTTGTTATTATTTTCGTTAAAAACCAAGGAAATTGACCAAGACCCATATAAATTCCTGTCATACCTTTAGGTGCAATTTCCGCTACCCATTGTAAAAATCTTGGTTGCCACATTGCTTCACCAATTGTCATCAAAAATAAATATAACAATAAATTTGTTAAAGTTGCACCAGTTGCCAATATAAATGTTGGAATAGCCATAACAAACGTTCCCAAAATCATCATTTTATAAGTGTTCGCTTTAGAGGTATAAGTAGCTACAATTGGAGTTAATACAAAAATTAGTAATGGATTAATATTTGAAAAGAATTCAAAATTCTCACTTACAACACCTCCCTTAAAAGCTCTTTCACAATAAACTGGTAATGTTAACCAATTATGCGCAAATAATGTTTGAACAGGTATCAATATGAATATAAAATACATAAAACGCAAATCTTTCAAAGGAAAATTTTTTATATAATATCTTATTTTTTCTTTTGCTGGTAAATTTGCAATAGGATCATCTTCACCAGCGTGATTTATAATTGTTTTTGTATCATTTTTAATATTTTGTTCTGTTAATAAAAAAATTATAACAAATAAACCAATTATCGTAAACAAAATATAAACAAAATAAACAGCTAAAATTCCTTTATCCGGATAAATCTTATCAACATTATTACGAATAATAGGGGAAATAATTCCCGGCAAAAATCCCCCTAAATTCATTAATGCATAAAGCATTGCATAGCCCATTGCAGCATCTTTTTCATCTGTAAATTGCTTTACCGCTGCATAACAAGCAGGTTGATAAATTCCATATCCTAAAATAATTCCTAATAAACCTAAAAATGTAATAATATGCAATATCTCGTATGAAAATACACTCAATGGTGATATAAATAAAATAAACCTACCCAATAACATCAATAAAATTGAAACAATTAATGCTTTTCTTATTCCTATCCAATCTACTGTAGCGCCCAAAAATAACATCGCTAATGTTATTCCAGCAGTTAAAAATCCAACCATTCGGCCTGCTTGTATATCATCTAATTTGACATAATTGTTAAAATACATAACCATCAAAGTTAACATTCCAAAATAAACTAATCCTTCAATTAAGTATGAAATATTAATACCCCACATTGATTTAGAAACTCTGAATAAGTTTTTAAAAGGCTCAGCAATTTCTTCCCAGATTTTTTTTAATTGTTCATTCATAATTAATAACCTATTTCTTAATTTTGTAAATTATAAATAATGGATATTCATTTGAATATATAATTTCTAACTTTTGTGAAAGCATAGGAAATCTACTTAAATTTTCTTTTGTCATTATCTCTTGAAAAAACGGTCTCGAGCTCAATTCCATATTACTTATAAAAATATAATCTGCGTCTGTCTCCACAAGCTTTTTGGTCAAATCTTCGATACTATTAAAAACAGGAATAACCTCAAACTTCATATCAGTATAGTATGCAATATGCGGTTTTCGTGCGATAATTTTTGTTTTTGGTAAATTATTATTGTTAATCCACTCCGCAGCTTGTAAAACTTCTTCAGGACCTATTGAAATTTGTTTTTCATTATAATTATATGATGCTTGAGCTATATAAATAACAAGAATTGAAGAAAGAACAATACCAGCAAACTTTGCTTTCGATGTAATTTTTTCTAAAGTAAAAAAAACTGCTAAACCATAAAATGGAATTAAAAAAAGATTGAACCTTTCGCTATAAAAAATAAGCGTCAAAATTATAGCGTATAAAATAAAATTTAAAATTAGATAAAGCCTAAAAGAATAAAAATTAAATTTTTCTTTCAATTTATTTGGCTCAGACGGTATAAGCGTTTTAATGAGTAGTAAACCTAACGAAAGCAATATAACTATATGTAGCAGGTTAATCGATAAATTTTGCTCATTAAACTTTAAAGCTTCATCAACATCAGTTGCAAAAAGAAGCCTATGAATATCAAGCACATAATTTCTATACAAATTTGAAAATACTTTCTCTATAAAATAAGATGGAGAACTTGAAAAAATATCCCAAATCGAATGTATATCTTTATGTGATTGCCAATATTCATCCCAGGAAACTTTATTCTGCTGAAATTCGTAGGCTGTATTCAAATAGTTTTGATTATAAAAAAATTCTCCTTTCTCAGATTTTGTGTAAAGCCCCCAAGGTAAAATAACGATTATGAACGGAATAAGATATAATGAGATTTTTTTTACGAATGATTTATAATCCTTTTCCAGAATAAAATTGATAAGTAATGTAAGTAATGTAGCTAAAATAAGAAAAATTCCATTATAACGAGTAAGATATGCAAATCCAGCAAAAATACCAGAAAAAATTAAATTATATTTATTCTCAGAAACAAAAAAATAAATGCTGCTCATTATAAGAGCTAAAAAAAGCATATCGGTACCACAGGAGTAAGAATATTGAATAAAAACCGGATTAAATGCTACAAAAACTGTTGTAAAAAAAGCAACAAATTTAGAAAAATAGTTCTTTAAAATTTTATCAAGTAAATATAATGTCAAACCAGCTGATATTGTATTTATTACAATACCTGCTTTGAAAAAGTCACCTATGATAAATTTAAAAATTGCTAATACAATAGGATAAAATGGCCCACGGAATTGGTCTATTGGCAAAGTTCCACTTAGAATTTTTTTTGCTTCTGGGACATACATCCAAAAAAAATCAGTTTCTACACCATAATTACCAATTTTATGATTGATAAGGTTAATGATTAGTAATGTAATAGTGTAAAATAAAAAAATTACATAATCATATTTTTCAAATGCATCGATTGAAAAAGTTTTTTCAGAAACATTTACTTGTTTTTTACCAATATTTTTCATTTATAAACCATATTGATTATTCAATAATATTTACTTCCGAATGTAATTCAATTCCAAATTTTTCAAGAACAATATTTTTAATTTTATTTGCAAAAAAAAGAATTTCTCTTCCTGTTTCAGCACCATAATTTACAATAACCAATGGTTGATTTATATGCGTACCAACATTTCCATCTTTATAACCTTTTAATCCAGCTTTTTCAATTAGAAAAGCAGCAGGTATTTTGTATTTATCTTCACTTATTTTATAGAAAATAGAAGCAGCTTCTGGGAAATGAGATACTAATTTTTCGTATTGTCCTTTATTTACAATAGGATTTTTGAAAAAACTACCTGCATTTGGAAGTTTATTGTAATGTGGTAATTTCTTTTTTCTAATGTTTGTAACGATATTGGCAATATCTTTTGAGGTAAGATCATTTAAATCAAGATTATTTTGCTCAATATATTGTTGAATATCTTTGTAGTTGATATTCAAATTTTTCTCTTTATTAAGCACAAAACCTACAGTAGTAATGATAAAATTATTTTTCAATTCATTCTTGAAAATACTATCGCGATATCCAAAATTGCAATCGCTATTTGATAACACATCAAAATCATTTTTCGAAAAATTGTAACCTTCAACAAAAGAAATTATATTTGAAACTTCTTGTCCATAAGCGCCAATATTTTGAATAGGTGAAGCGCCTACTGTTCCGGGAATATATGCTAAATTTTCTGCTCCATAAAGATTTTGTTCAACTGTAAAATTAACAAAATCATTCCAATCCATTCCTGCATCAACATTTATATAAACAATATTATTATCATCGTCATCTGGCTCATTTTCGATAATTGTAACATTTTTGCTAACAATTTTTAAAATTGTTCCATCATAAAAATCATTTAAAAAAAGTGTGTTACTACCGGAGCCTAAAATAAAAAATGACTTTCCTTCAATATTTTTTAATGCTGCTGGAATATCATTTACATTTTCAATTTCAACAAACTTTTTAGCTTTAACAGTTAAATCGAAAGTATTAGGGATAGGGAAGTTTGTATAGGTTTTCATAATAAAATCCAGATTATTCAAAAAGCTAATATAAAAAAAATATTTGAAATTTAATAAAATGCAAGGAATGAATAAAAAAATAGTTAAAAAATTTGGAATAAAAAATGAAATTTCTTATTTTTGTAACGCAACTTTAGCTCAGTTGGTAGAGCAGCTGACTCTTAATCAGCTGGTCGGGGGTTCGAGTCCCCCAAGTTGCACGAATTAAAAATACCTTCATAACATTCTAATACACTTCAGATAAAATTAAGTTAAAGTATATTTGCCACGGGCAACGGGCCGAACGGCCCGCAAAAATTTTGCCACCAATTTCAATAGGTGGCAAAAATAAATGTAGAGTGGCATTGATATGCCACAAAGGTGGTACGAATTTTCCGCACGGTGGCAGAAATAAAAGTAGGGTGGCATTGATATGCCACCTTTTTGGCATTGAATGTCACGATGGTGGCACGGAATTTTGCCACGTGTTGGCAAAAATAAATGTAGGTTGGTATTGATATGCCACAATTGTGGTACGGAATTGCCATGCGGTGGCACGCAAATTTAAAGGGTGGCAATTATATTGTATATTCGATATAATTGCCACCTATATTTTTTGCAAGAATTGCAAAAAACCGCACAACTTCAGTTGTGCGGCACGCTTACACCGTCTGAGCTAATGAAAAATATTTTTAAACAAAAAAAAAGCAAGCTCGCTTGCGCTCGCCTGCCTTTATAAATGTGTAGTTAAAATTTAATCAATTTTCCAAGTATTGCCTGAATATAAAAGCTTTTCTAAAGTACCAGCACCTTTTTGTTTAGTAACTTCAGCAATTTGATTGTGGATATTTTCTTCAAGACTTGGTTTTGTAAAATCTCTAAAAACACCAAATGGTAATGGGAAGCCATCAATATTGGCAAAATTTGCTAGAATCATAGCTCTGGTTGGATTAGTATCAAATTCATCGTGTACCCAACAATCATTGATAGAATTATTACCTTCGTTTATGTTTATAATTTCTGGAGTAAAGCCATTTAGTTTAATACCTTTATCCTTATTTTTACCGAAAATCATTGGTTTATTATGTTCAAGATATAAAACATTATCGTCTTTTCTATCTTTTTCTGTGTAATCTTCAAAAGCGCCATCATTAAAAATAACACAGTTTTGTAAAACTTCAATCATTGCTGTACCGCTATGTGCAGCAGCTCTTTTTATCATTTCACCTAAATGTTTTAAATCTCTATCAGCAGTTCTAGCAAAAAAAGTCGCACCAGCACCAATGGAAATTTGAGCAGGATTAAATGGATAGTCAACGGAACCATATGGTGTTGATTTTGTTTTTTTCCCATATTCAGAAGTAGGAGAGTATTGTCCTTTTGTTAGTCCATATATTTCGTTGTTGAATAGTACAATTTTAATACCGATATTTTTTCTAAGTGCGTGAATAAAGTGGTTACCGCCTATACTCATTAAATCGCCGTCACCAGTTGCAACCCAAACATTTAATTTAGGATTTTGAACTTTAACGCCAGTTGCTATAGCTGTTGCTCGTCCATGCAATGTATGGAAACCGTATGTTCCCATATAATAGGGGAAACGACTTGAACAACCTATACCTGAAACCCAAACTGTGTTGGATTTATCCAATTGTAAATCAGCAAATGCTTTTTGAATTTGTGCTAAAATAGCATAATCGCCACACCCTGGACACCATTTAACTTCCAATCCGGAAGAATAGTCTTTAGGTGTTAATTTTATTTGATTTATATTATCTGTCATTGTAGTCATTTTTTAATCTCCCAAAATGGTTAGTATTTGTTTTTCGATTGTTGAAACTTTAAATGGGATTCCCTTGATTCTATTTAGTTTAATAATCTTATTTGGATCAATATTTGTCTCAGCTTTAAGTAATTTTGCTAATTGTCCGGTATTTATTTCAGGAATTAAAATTTTTTCAAAGTTGTTTAAGACTTCTGTAATATTTTCAGGGAATGGTATTAAATAATTTAAATGTGCTTGGGAGACTTTGAAACCTTTTGCTCTAACATTTCTAACAGCTTCAGTAATTGCTCCGTGTGTACTTCCCCAACCAAGAACTAAAAGTTTACCTTTCTTTTCGCCTTCAACTTCTAATTCTGGTATATCCTTAGCTATGTTTTTAACTTTCATAGCTCTAAGTTTTACCATAAGTTCATGGTTATCACCATCATAAGATACATTTCCTGTAATATTTTCTTTTTCAAGACCACCGATACGGTGCTCTAAACCTGGTGTACCTGGTATAGCCCAAGGTCTAACGCCATTTTCATTTCTTGCGTATGGTGCAAATCCTTCTGAAATTGTTGTAAGAGTAGTTTCAAATTTCTTTAATTCTTCGATATTAGGAATTTTGAATGGTTCAGAACCATTGGCTAAATAACCATCAGTTAGTAAGATAACTGGGGTCATATATTTTAAAGCTATTCTTGCTGCTTCATAAGCCATCCAGAAACAATCCACAGGTGATTTTGCTGCTAAAACTGGAATTGGGGCTTCACCGTGTCGGCCATAAGCTGCAAATAATAAATCAGCTTGTTCTGTTTTCGTAGGTAATCCGGTGCTTGGTCCGCCACGTTGTACATCAATAATAATTAAAGGTAATTCAGTCATTACTGCTAAACCAAGTGCTTCTGTTTTTAATGAAAGTCCAGGACCACTTGTCGTTGTTACTGCTAAAGCTCCAGCATAAGAAGCTCCTATTGCAGTAGCTATTCCAGCTATTTCATCTTCTGCTTGTATGGTTTTTACATTGTAATTTTTGTAAGTGCTCAAAGCTTGTAATATTTCAGATGCAGGGGTAATTGGATATGAACCAAGAAATAGTTCACGTCCTGATTTTATTGAAGCTGTTACTAATCCCAAAGCTGTAGCTTCGTTTCCTGAAACGTTTCTGTATACTCCTTTAGGTAAATCACCAGATTTTATATCATATCTTACAGTAAATATTTCATTATTATCAGCGTAATTATAACCACCTTTTAAAGCGCTTATATTTGCTTCTTTAATATTTGGTGACTTTTCAAATTTTTTTTCAATCCAATAAATAGTATTTTCAATTGGACGGTTGAACATCCAATACATCATACCTAAAGCAAAAAAGTTTTTACATCTATTGGCTTCTTTTGGAGTTAAATTTAAGCCTTCAACAGCATGATTAGTTAAAGATGTAATAGGTACTTCATAAACTTGATAACCTTCTAATGTACCATCTTCTAATGGATTAGTTTCATAACCCGCTAACTTTAAATTTTTATTGTCAAAAGAATCAGTATTAACAATGATAATTGTCTCATTATTTATTTTGGACATATTAACTTTTAATGCTGCAGGATTCATTGCAACAAGAACATCAGGTGTATCACCAGGAGTAAAAATATCTGTATTACCAAAATGTATTTGAAATGAACTAACGCCAGCAGGTGTACCAGCGGGGGCACGGATTTCAGCAGGGTAGTCTGGTAATGTGATTAAATCTAATCTAGCATTGGCAACTGATTCTGTAAATTGTGTTCCGGTTAATTGCATACCGTCACCAGAGTCACCAGCAAATCTAATTGTGACATCTGTTACCTGTTTTGTGGTTTTTGCCATTTTTAACTCTTTATTTTATTAAAAAAAATGATTTCAAAATATAAAAAAATTACTTTTTAATTAAAAAAAAACTTGTAAATTTAATAATTATTGCATAATTTATTAAAGTAAACATAAATTTGATGAAAATTGTTCAGGAAGGAAGCACTTGTTTTTTTTATAAAATTATATTATATTTGTTGACTTAAAATCAAACTTCTTGCGGAAGTGGTGAAATTGGTAGACACACCATCTTGAGGGGGTGGCGCTCGTAAGGGCATGCGGGTTCAAGTCCCGCCTTCCGCACAACAAATTTTCTTCCCGAACAAACTTTTCATCTTTTTTTTCTAACCATAATTTGGAGCCAACATGAAAAAGTTATTATTGCTATTGGTAATTTTTATTTCTTCTACTCTTTTTGCTCAAGAACAAGAACTTTCTAATGATGCAAAAGTTCTCTATAATAGTTCAATTACTTCCTTTAAAGCTAATAAACCTGATTCAGCTTTAATTTATGTTGACAAAGCCCTTGAGCTCCAAAAACATTCTATGCTTTTTGAATTAAAAGGGAAGATTCTCTTACAACAAAAGAAATTCAATGATGCAATTGCAGCTTTTGATGAAGCTTTGAAACTAAACCCTACTGATAAAGAACTCGCCAACTTGAAACAATCTGTAGAAATCGATATTGTAATTCAAGCTGGTGATAATTTCTTAAAAGAAAAAAAATATACTGAAGCTATTGAAAAATATAAACAAGCCCAAAGTATGAATCCGGCTGATTTAAAACAAGAACAAATTAAAAATAGATTAGTTGTTTGCTACCAAAATCAAGCTGTCGAAAAAGCTCAAACCGGTGATTATATAGGCGCTATTGCTGTTTTGGACGGTGCAAAAAATGTTTTAGATGATGAAACTATTAAAAACGAAAAATTAAAAATTTATAAAAATGCTGCTGCAAAAGCTTATTCTGCAGGTGATAATGCTGCTGCATTAAATTTCTATGAAAAAGCTCTTGAAATTAACAAAGATGATGCTGAATTAAAAAGACAAGTTGCTATCTTCTATAATAACTTAGCTGCTAAAGAAGCTAAAGATAAAAAATACGATAAATCTATTGAATATTATAAAAAATCACTTTCTTATTTTGAAAATGATGGAACTTATATCAACATTATGAACTCAATGTTGGCAGCAAAAAAATATAATGATTTAATTACTTATTCTAATGAATTAATTGCTGCGAAGAAAACAAAAGCTGCAGCTCATTACTTTAAAGCTGTTGCACTTAACTCCACTGCAAAATACCAAGATGCAGTTGAAGCTTGTAAAGCTGGTGAAACTATTACCGAAGACGCTAATTTCTCTCAAAGATGTGCTAAATTACGTTCTGCTATCGAAAATTACTTGAAAAAAGCTGCTTCCCAAAAAAAATAATTTAAAAACTTGTTCTATAAAAGACGCAAAGCTCTTTTGCGTCTTTTTTTTATAATCTTTCGGGGGAATTATGTATAAAAAAATTTTTTTTATTCTTATAATCAGCAATATTTTTTTATTTGCTAATATTTACAAAAAACATGAAGTAAGGGGGGCTTGGATTGCGACTGTTGCTAATATCGATTGGCCTTCTAAAAATTTAATAGGTAATAATGATTCTTTGATCAATCTTCAAAAAGCCGAGTTGATTAAATATTTTGATTTATTTGAAAAAATAAAAGTTAATACTGTTTATTTACAAATAAGAACAACTTGTGATGCTCTATACAGAAGTAAGTATGAACCTTGGTCTATGTATCTAACAGGAAAGCAGGGAGAGGCGCCTGTAAATTCAGATTATGATCCACTTGAATTTGCAATAACTGAAGCTCATAAAAGAAATATTGAGCTTCATGCTTGGATAAATCCTTATCGTGTATCTCTTGTGAATAGTGATATTAAAGCTTTTCATCAATCACACGTTATAAATTCACATCCCGAATGGATAATAAAATGCGATTCTACACAATATAGATTTTTAAATCCAGGTTTACCTGAAGTAAGAGATTATCTTATTAGTATTGTTGAAGATATTGTAAAAAGATATGATGTTGATGGAATTCATTTCGACGATTATTTTTATCCTTATAAAGAATATGGAAAATTTAATGATAGTTTAACTTTTATAAAATATAATATTGGCTTTAATGATATAATTGAATGGCGTAAAAATAACGTAAACATTCTTTTATATAAATTATATGATACTATCAATAAAATAAAACCATGGGTTAAATTTGGTATAAGCCCTTTTGGGTTATCACCAAATCACAATGTAAATGTACAATTAGGTTGTGACCCTACTGCATGGCTATCAGGATTTGTAGAATTAGATACCTTAGATAATTTTAAAAAGATGCCTTACATTGATTATATATTGCCACAATTGTATTGGCCATTAGAAACTTATTACCTAAAAGCTTTGCCTAACTGGACAAAACCTAATTTCTTAAATGGAAGAGATCTCTACATCGGTCATAGTATGTACTTAAAAGATTCAACACAATTTCCAAAACAGTTGTACCTTTCTAGACTTAATGATACAATAAAAGGTAATGTCTATTGGAGTGCAAAATGGGTTTTAAATAACCACCATGGCGTAGTTGATTCATTGATAAATAACTATAATAAATATTATGCCTTAAATCCTAAAATGCCTTGGAAGGGAAATTATCCTGTTGAACCTGTAAAAAAAATCAAAGGTAAAAATTTCGGTGATAAAAACATTATAATTTGGCAAAAAAAATATAGTAAAAATGAACTAAAAACTTATAAATATTTTGTTGTTTATCGATCAGAAACACCAAATATCTCTTTCAACGATCCGAAATCAATTTTTGCAATAACAACAGATAACAAATTTATTGATTATAATATATCTGAAAGTAAAGTTTATTATTATGCTGTAACTGCATTAAATAGAATTGGTGTTGAAAGTATTCCTTCTCCTTTAATTAAAATTAAAAAAAAATAAGGAATTATATTTTATAAATTAGAATTAAAACTTTAAATTTATATTCTTATTAATTTATTTTATTGCATGATTAAATTTAACTATTCATACATACTATTAATAATTATCATTTTAACCGGAAAATCATTTACACAAAATGATAATCAGATAAATTCTGTAATATATTCATCAGCAAAAGATTCATTAATATTTTCAGTAACGCAAAAAAAATACATTCTTTATGGTAATTCTAAAATTACCTATGAAAATTCAAGTTTAAATAGTAATTCCATTACTGTAGATTTTAATAATAATTTACTCTCCACAAATTATTCAAATGATACGTCAAATATTCCAACTTTAATCGATGACGGTGAAAAATATACTGGAAAATCAATAATTTTTAATTTTAAGAATAAACAAGGTATTATATCCTACGCTTCAAATAAATCTCAATCAGGATATTACCAAGGAAATGTTGTTAATAAAGTTAGTGATAATATTTTTCTAGCAAAGAATGCTAAATTTACTACTTGTGAGCATACTGATGATCCTGATTATAATTTTAGTGCTTCGCAAATGAAAATAGTAAGTAAAGATAAAATTATTGCAAAATGGATATATTTAGAATTTGAAGGTGTGCCACTTCCGCTTCCTTTTCCTTTTGCAATTATTCCGTTCAAATCTGGAAGGAGATCTGGTATTTTAATTCCATCAATAGGTGAAAGACAAAATGCTGGGACGTATATTAGTGGATTAGGCTTTTATTGGGCTACAAATGATTATATGGATTTAACCTTTAAATCTGACTATTACACACGTGGTGGCTATAATTTTCAAAATAATTTCCGCTATTATAAAAAATATTCTTTTGATGGAAATATTGATTTAGCATATTCAAAACTTATTCTTGGAAGCAAATCTGATCCAGATTATAATATTACAAAAGATTATAAAATTAATATTATTCATAATCAAACATTTACACCTTCAGCAAAATTAAATATAAACCTGAGCTATTTGTCAGGTAGCTACTTGAGAAATAATAGTTTTTCATATCAAGATGTTTTAAATAAAAATATTTATTCATCTTTAGTTTTTAATAAATTTTATGATAATGGAAATTCCTTTGTAGTTAGTTACAGTAGAAATCAAGATTTGCAAACAAATAATGTATATGAAATTTTACCATCAATTTCTTTTTCTATGCCTTCTTCTTACATTTTCAGAACAAAAAATTCTAAAGTATATGACTTAAAATGGTATGAGCAAGTTTCTTTCAATTATAATGTTAATATTCAGAATAATAAAAACAAAATAAATAGTTCAGTAACAAATAACTATGGCATTTATCATAAACCATCAATTTCATATACTCCCAAAATAGGTTATTTTAATGTTTCACCTTATATAAATTATGATGAAAAATGGTATTTTAAGTATACTGAGATTAATAATTATATTAAAAATGGGAAGGATTCAATTATTGAAAAAGAAAAAAATGGATTTAATGCTGTTAGAACATTTTCTTTAGGTTTATCAACATCAACAACCTTATACGGTATTTTAAATATCAATAATTTTGGTATTCAAGCATTTAGACATGTTTTTAAACCTTCCATTTCTTACAGTTATATGCCAGATTTTTCTGACGAAAAATGGGGATATTATGAAAAATATCAGTTAGCCAACGGAAAATCTATAAAATATGATAAATTTTCAAAACAAATTTTTGGCGGTGCTCCTTCAGGAGAAAAACAAAATATTTCTTTAAACCTTTCTAACATTTACGAAATCAAATTAAATACAAAAGATACAACTAAAACAACTGATAAAATTCAATTATTAAATTGGAATTCTTCACTAAGTTACAACTTAGCTGCGGATAGTTTGAAACTTTCGGATTTGTACTTATCTTATAGAACTCAAATTAACAACTTTAATATATCTGCAAGTAATACTTTTACATTTTATGACCAAATAGGATACACTAAAATAAATAAGTTTCTTTTAGATTCTAAAAACAAAATCGCTAGAATGACATCATTTAATCTTAATTTGTCATATAAACTTATGAAATCCGGTAATAGTAGTGATACAAATAAATATAAAAATACAAATGTTCTTCCGCATAGTAATGTATATAATACAGATATTGAATATTTAAATAGTAATTGGGAATTGAATTTAAATTATTCATTTTCACAAAGTAATCCAACAAAAGATATTACTTATAAAAACTCTACACTTGGCTTAGCATTAAATTTAAATCTCACAAAAAATTGGCGAGCTTCATTCTTAGGAAATTATGATATTCAAGCAAAAAAAATTACAGCTCCACAAATAACCTTATATAGAGATTTACATTGTTGGGAAATGTTCTTCTATTGGTTACCTAACGGAGTATATTCTAATTATCGTTTAGAAATCAGAGTTAAAGCATCTGAACTACAAGATTTAAAAATTACTAGAAGTAGGGGATTTTATTCGGGAAGATAAAATGAAGTATGTATTCATTGATGGAAATAATTTAATAGGATATATAAATAAAATTAAAAAAATTGCTATTGGAAGAGAAGATTTAGTATTTAAACTTGAAAAATTTTATAATAATAAAAAAAATCAAATTATTGTATTCTTCGATGGTTTCGAAAATGATAAAATTGTATCTCAAAGAGTAAAAATTATTTATTCTGAAAAAAAATCAGCAGACGATGTTATTAGAGAATATTTAGAAAAATATTATAATCCAAAATTAGTTACATTAATAACTTCCGATTTACAATTACAACAAATTGGGAAAGTAAATTCAGCTTGCGTTATATCATCAGAAGATTTAGTAAAACAAATGTATATTAGTTCAAACCATTTCAATGATTGCGAAAAACCAAACGTAATGAGTATTGAAGAAGCAAAAAAACTTTTTGGAGAAAAATAAAAATAATATTGATTAAAAGTTTAGATTTTATTATTTTGCTTTTTACTAATAAAGGATTTCGTTATGAAAACATTCAAATTAGAAATATTATCACCGTCGAAAGAAATTTATAAAGGTGAAGTTAAATCTGTTAGTGTTCCAGGTGAGAAAAGTCCTTTCCAAATACTTTATAATCACGCACCTATTATAAGTTCATTAGTTAAAGGAAAAATTAAAATAGTTGATGCAAATGATAATATCTCAACTGTTGAAATAGAATCCGGTAATGTTGAAGTATTAAAAAATGGCGTCTTAATTTTGGCAAAAGTAAACAATTAAATCACGAATCATTTAGTCACGCTAATTCGACTAAAAAAATAAATATTAATAAAAATTAACCATAGCTCGGACAGTATAAGCTTGAGCCCCTTGCAGCTTGTGGCAAGCTGCAAGGGGCAGCGGGCCGAAGGCCCGCAAAAATAAGATAATTTAACAATTCTAATTTCCCCAAAATTCTACCAGATAGAATCTAATAATTCTTGCTAATTTTTATAGTTATTCCATTTTATAGCTAAAATATTTGCATTTACGAATATATTATTATACTTCAAATTTATTATTAATTAAAAAAATATTTTGTCGATTTTTATTCTTGTAAATGGTAAAAATTGTAATTGATTGATAATAGGTAAGATATGAAGTTATAAGTGGAATATTATTTTGGGCGTTAGCCCGCCCGCATTAGCGGGCTCAAGCTTACACCGTCTGAGGTATAAAAAAATATTTTATTAGAAGTTTTAAAATAAAAAAAGCCGTGCTAAAACACGGCTCCTAAAATAAAATTTTATTTCATAAGTATCTTTTTTTTTACTGAACTAAATTTACCGGCGTCTAAACGGTAAAAATATACTCCACTTGGTAGGTTATTAGCATTGAAATTGTAATTGTATGAACCAGCCGATAATTCATCATTTACTAAAGTTTGTATTTCACGCCCAAGCATATCTGTAATTGTTAATTTTACATTTGATTTTTCTGGTATACTAAATTGTATTGTCGTTGTTGGGTTGAATGGATTTGGATAATTTTGCTTCAAATTAAAATAATTAATTTTTATTTCTTCTTCATTTCCAACAGGATATGTTTTAAAGGTTTTTCCGCGACCACCAGCTAATCTGGATAAATGTAATGCATATAAAGAAAAATAATCTCCTTCATCAGCAGCGGTTATTTCATTAGTACTCCAATAATAATTTGAAGTATCGGATGTAAAATATGCAAAATTTAAATCGCTCCAATTATTTAGTGACCAATCTGTTATACATTGTTGAATAAATGGAACTAAATTAGATTTTTTGAATTTCCAATAAATTTTTTTTCCATTTTGAAAATAATAATCGGATGCTACTTTTTGGCCATTTACTAATACGTCAGCTGTTACAAACCAGAAAACATTAGCTCCATATAGGGTTGAATATTTACCATCCACATTCATACCTTCAATAGTAAAATTAATAGTAACATTTTCTTTTAAGGCACCAGATTCAATTCCAACGATTGAATTTTCTAATGCATCAGCCAAACCTTGGAATTGAGTTATGTTGATAGGAGTTGATGGAAGAATTGATTTAGGAACTGTAAAAGAACCGCCTTCATTAATGCTTCCTTGTGTTATTGTTGGAGTTAGATAAAACACGTTAGAACCAACTAAATATGGTGCTTTAATGTCGACCTTGTAACTCAAACTATATTGTGAGAATAATAAAGATGAAAATAAAGCAAAAAATAAAATTATATTTTTCATAAAGCCCTCGACTTTTGTTCAAATGTAATATAGAAAAATTTAATAATATTAAAAATTAAATATTTGTTAAATAATTATTAACTAAATACATATCCATCAAACCTTTACCTTTGGCTTCCACTTTTCCTCGATATTCACATTCAAAATGGTCTTTAATTAAGTTGTAGGTGGCTTCTGAAATGTTAATTGAACCGGGAACACCAGAACTTTCCATTCTTGAAGCTATGTTTACAGTATCGCCCCAAATATCAAAAGTAAATTTTTTTAATCCTACAACACCAGCCATAACACTTCCGGAATGTATTCCAACTCGCATTTGCCATTTAATATTTTTTTGTTTGGCTCTTTGTTCAAGATAAGCTAACATTTCAAAAGCGCATTTAATAATTACAATAGCGTGGTCTTCTCTTTCTACTGGAACTCCTGAACATACCATATAAGAGTCTCCAATAGTTTTGATCTTTTCAATTTGATGTTTAGCGATAATTTCATCAAAGTTTTTAAATATATCATTTAATTCTTCAACTAATTGTTTTACTGTTAATCCAGATGAAATTTGTGTAAATCCCTTGAAATCAGTAAACATAATACTTACAGAATCATATTGCTTAGGTTCAGCATATCCTTTTACTTTTAGTTCATCAACAACGGAAGCAGGTAAAATATTTAGTAGTAAATTTTCTGATTTTTCTTTTTCTAATTGTAATTGGTATGTTCTTTCTAGCACAAGTTTTTCAAGAATAATATTTCTTTTTTTGATTTGATATGTTTTATATTGGTAAACAACAAAAGTAAGAGCAAATAAACCAACTAAACTTGTAAGTATAAACCATAATTGCATATAAAATGGTGGATGGACGTAAATAGTCAGTAATAGTTTAGGTTCCGTTGTTAAACCATCAGAATTAATTGTTTTAATAAATAATTTGTAAGAACCAAAAGGTAAAGTTGGATAAATTATTTCTGGGTTTTCAGTTGAAATCCAATCATCGTCGAGACCTTCAAGTTTATAGAAATATTTTACTTTTGAACCATAAAAAACGGAAATAAATCCAATATCTAATCTACCTTGTTTATAGTCTAATTCTATGTAATCTGTAATGCTTTGGTATGTGTTATTTAATTTTAAATATGTAAGATAAACTTCAGGAATAATTTTATTTGGTATATTATTTAAATTATATCTTATTAAACCTTTAACTGTTCCTGCCCAAAGAATATTACCATTGCTTATAAATAAAGAATTTTGATTAAATTCGTTAGATGGTAAACCATCTTTTTGAGAAAGTATTTTATTGAATATTAATTTTTTATTCTTAAATTTACAAATGTTCAAGCCATAATTTGTTCCAACAAAAATATAATCATCTTTACTATAGACCGAATAACAATAGTTATTACTTAGACCATCGTCTGTGGTAAATGTTTTAAATTGATGATTTTCATAAAGTACTAAACCATTAGGAGTTGCAAAAAAAAGTTGTTTGTGTTGATTATTTGCTCCCATAAAAATTGTATTAGAAGGTAAACCGTCAGTTGTAGTATAATGCTTAATTTTGTTTGTATTTTCGATATAATTATATAATCCATTATTTGTGCAGAACCAAAGTGTGTCATTATTTTCTACAACATTATAAGTTTCTATATCTGTCAGGATTGTCTTTATATAATTGTATTTATCTTTATTGATCTCGAATATTAAAACTCCAGTTGGTGTTAACGCGTATAATAATTTATTTTTTGTAAAAATATGATAAACGGGTATATCCTTTAATTTATCGATATTAATTTGGTAAATTCTATTTTTATCTAAAATTGAAATATTGTTTGAAGTTCCGACGAAAATTTTATTATTGTAATCAGTAAAGCTATAAATTTCATTAGAAGTTAAACCATCGGAAATGGTTATATATTTTATTTTATTATTATTATTATTTAAGACTCCAACACCTGAATAAGATGCTAAATATAACACGTTATTTTTTTCGTAGATAGAATATATTGAGTTACTTTTTAAACCACTCTTTTCAGAGTAAAAAGTAATTTGTTCAGCGCTAAATTTGTTTAAGCCACCATTTTCGGTACCTATCCAAATATCGCCGCGACGGTCTTTCAATAATGACCAAATATTATTTGATAATAATCCATTATTTGTTGTGTATTGTCTAAAATTATTGTTATCTATTATTATTAATCCATTTCCCCAAGTTGCAATAAAAAGTTTACCTTTTAAATCTTCAACAATACTTAATATTGGGACATTAAGTAAATAATTTTTAATATTAACTATTGTGTTATTAGATTTTATTATAGATAGTCCTTTATCTGTACCAATAATGATTTCACCATTTTGTTTTTCATATATAGAAAAAACTTTATTAGAAATAAGACCATTTTTAGTAGTATAGACCTTGAATTCTTTACCGTCGTATTTGCATAATCCATTATCACTACTACCAGAAAGGAACCATAAATTATTTTTTTTATCTTTATAAATCATTCTAACAATATTTGAGAAGAAATTATTTGATGTGTTAAGGTAAGTTATTTTTTTATTATCCCATTTTAAAATTCCTTTTCCTGCAGTAGAAATCCATAAATTTCCATTATCATCTTCTACAACTGATCTTGTATCTACGTTAGTTAATTGAAAATCTTTGGACATATTTTTGATTTTATTTCCATCAAATAAAGCTAAGCCTTTAGCGGTAGCAAAGTAATAATAGCCTTTTGAAGTTTGATATATACAAAATGTATTACCTTCAGGCAGTCCATCTTTTGTTTTGTAGTAAGTGAAAGAGTAGCCATTGTAGCGTGCAATACCATCTTGTGTACCTATCCATATGTAGCCTAATTTATCTTCGTATAGACTAATAACTGAAGATTGTGGTAAACCATTCTCAACAGTAAACTTCTGTAAACATAATTCTTCAGCAAATATGCTGATGATAAAAGCAAAATATGTCAATAAAATTTTATACATAATTTGAAAATAGTATATTTTAAGAAAATTTCAAAACTAAAAAAATCAATTTATTTTTTCGATAAATTATCTTAATTTAAAAGATTAAATTTTAAATAAAAAGTGAGTTTTATGCTTATTGGTGAATTTTTAGCTTTGGCTGTTGCTGTTTTTTGGACATTTACTGTAGTTTTTTTTACGGATGCATCAAATGAAATAGGTTCTTTTCAAGTTAATGTAAATAGGATTTTACTCAGTGGAATATATTACATTATTTTTATATTTTTAACAGGCAGAAGTTTTTTAATTAATCCACAACAAATATTTTTGTTAGGAATTAGTGGTATTATAGGTTTGGTTATTGGCGATACATTTCTATTTAAATCTTTCATTACAATTGGGCCTGCTTTATCAATGTTAATTATGAGTCTTTCTCCTATAATTACCACAATTTTGGGTATTTTTTTATTAAAAGAATATTTAAGTTTTGGTGCCATTTTAGGGATTATTTTAACTATTAGCGGTATTTTACTTGTAGTTTATAAGCACAATGATAATGAAGAAAATAAATTTAAGATATCTTTAAAAGGAATTATTTTTGCTATTATTGCAGCTTTTGGGCAAAGTCTTGGTTTTATTTTATCAAAGGAAGCATTTTTAATAAGTGAATTAGATGGATTCGTTGCAGCTTTTTATCGAATTTTGGTTTCTGCGTTTGCATTTTTAATAATTGGAATTTTTACAAAAAGATACAAAAATCCTATTAACTTATTTAAAAATCATCGAAAAGCATTTCTTTTTACTTCAATTGGTGCTGTTACTGGTCCTTTTTTAGGTATATCGTTGAGTCTTTTATCTTTAAAGTTTACAAGCGCAGGTATTTCTTCTACTATTATGGCAATTGTTCCTATTCTATTATTACCAATACAAAAATATTATTATAAAGAAAATTTACAACTCAAAGCCATAATTGGTGCAATAATTACAGTTTTGGGAACAACATTGTTATTTATTAAATAAAAATTTATGATTGCAATTAATAACATAAGTATAACTTCAAATATTTCTTTATTTTGGATAATATTATTAAGCATAGTTTTAATTTTTGCGGTTTATTATTATACAAAGAAGAATCTTTCCATACTTGGCAAGAAAAATTATTACTTTTCTCTTGTTATAAGAAGTTTAGTAATTTTATTGCTGTTATCAATTATTTCAAGAGTTATAATTAACGTAAATTACACAAAAAGCATTAGTCCAAAACATTATATTTTTATAGACAACTCTAAATCAATTAGCAACAAAGATGGAATTGATAGAAAATCAATTATAAATAAAATATTGAACGAATTAAATAGTAAGGATAAAATTTATATTTTTGGTAAAAATGTAAGAGAATTTAATAATAATCTTGATTTCAAAGATAGTGAAACTAATTACAATAAAATATTTAGTGGATTGAATTTAAACGATAATATATCATCTATTGTTTTAATTTCTGATGGCAATCAAAATGCTGGGGCTGATCCTATTTACAACATTCAAAAATTAGAAATTCCTGTTTTTACCGTGGGTGTGGGAAATCCGGAGATTATTAATCTCTCTGTTGAAAATATATATTCACCTGAAAATGTTGTTGTAAACGAAAAAGTTGATATTACTGCTACAATTAAAAAAAGCGGTGGTAGAACAGTTAATGCTAAAGTACTGTTAAAAGAAAATAATATTCTAATAAATAGTAAAGTTGTTGAGCTTAAAGATGAAGTTACTAATGTGGATTTTTCTTATACGCCAAAAAGTGAGGGGGAAAAGTCAATTTCTGTAGAAATTGAATATCAAGATATACAACCATCAGATAATATTAAGAAAGTTTCAATTAATGTATTTAATGATTTGAAAAAAATTGTGTTAATTAGCGGTTCACTTTCTAATGATGTAAATTTTGTTCTTTCGTCTCTTAAAGCTAATCCAAAAAATAAAATTTATACAATTAGCGTTATTGCAAAGGATAAAATTTTAGAAAATTATACTAATTTTTACCTATTAGATAGCGCAAATGTTGTTATTTTAATAGGTTTTCCATCTCCAGAAACTCCAGCAAATTTGTTAAATTATGTTAAAAATTCAATTAAAAATAAATCTACTTTGTTTTTACTTTCTTCTAATATAGATTTTGATAAATTAAAAGAGTTGGAAGAAAGTTTACCTTTTACAGTATTCAACGAGAATAACAATTATATTGAAATGTATCCAGATTTTATAGAAGCACAAAAAGAAATTTTAGGTGTTGAAGCTAATGAATGGAAAAATTTGCCACCTATTGAATACAATCTAAGTCAATTCAAAGAAAAGAATGGCGCAAACGTTTTAAGTTTTATTAAAACTAAAAATACAAATTTAAGATTGCCTTTGATTATACAAAGAGATATCTCCGGGAAAAGGGATATTGCAATTTTAGCTAAAAATATCTGGAATTGGAAGTTATTATTAAGTGGTAAAAAAGATAATTTATTTAATTCTTTTGTAAATAATTCAATTAATTGGCTTACTATTAGTGATAATTTCAATAAATTTAAGTTGGTTTTAGATAAAGATGATTATTTTATAAAAGAAGTGATAAATTTAAATGCTTTTTTATTTGATGATTTGAAAAATCCTATGGATGATGAAAATATTGTTGTTAATATAAAAGGAAAGAAATTTTATAAAAAAATTGTGTTAAATAATGTTGGCAATGGTATTTATTCCAATAGTATTGCTTTAAATGATTCAGGTAAATATGAAATTTTTGCCGAGGTTTTAGGTAAGAATTTATTCAGAAAAAAAATAATTTATGTTAATGGAATAGAGAAGGAATTAACCGAAAAGTATTTGAACGAAGATTATTTAAAAACTATTGCCAATATAAGTGGTGGAAAATATTTTAATATCAAAAATATTGATTCGTTGAATTTTTATCTTAATAGGATATCCAACAACTCATCAACAATAAAAACATTTGATTATACCTTTGATTTTCTCACATCAACAACGTTACTTTTTATAATTGCAATTCTACTTTCTGTTGAATGGTTTATCCGTAGAAGATTTGGTCTTTTGTAAACTTATCTTAATATTAGCTTAAAATATTAATAATATTTTATTTGTAACAAAAGTGTTGTACTAATTGTCTTTATTATTAAAGCCATTATTGTATTTTATAACTATTTAAAAAAAATAGTTATTTATCTCCCCGTTAGGGGGATGCTTACACCGTCTGAGCTAATAATTATAAATTTTTTTATGGAGAAATAAGTATGTTAAAGAAAATAATGTTATTGTTAATAGTAATGCTTAATTTATTGATAGCTCAAAACTTAAATATGAATTTTAATGTAAATACTTCAATTAAAGGCGTAGTATTGGATAGTTTGAGTGATTTGCCTGTAGAATATGCTAATGTTATTATAACCAAGGCTAATGAAAAAGATGTTATATCGGGGGCAGTTACAGATAAAGATGGAAAATTTATGATTAAAGATGTGACTTTTGGTAAATATGATTTGAAAATTACTTTTATTGGATATAATACAAAAATTGTCAAAAATGTTGTTATTAGTCCGAAAAATATGGCTATAAATTTGAATAAAATTTATATTTTGCCAAAAACATTGGTAAAATCTGAAATAGAGGTTAAGGGACAAAGGTCTTTAATAGAAAATCATATCGATAAGCAAGTAGTAAATGTTGAACAATCACCAGCATCTAATGGAACAGTTATAGATGTTTTACGTAATACTCCATCTGTAAATATAGATAGCGATAATAATATTTCTGTTCGTGGAAAATCGGGGGTAACAATTTTGATTGATGGTAAACCGATGTTATCAGACAATAAAATGTTGGAACAAATGCCTGCTGGTATGGTGGATAGGATTGAAGTGGTTACTGCTCCTTCTGTGAAATACGATCCCGAGGGGAATAGTGGCATTATAAATATTATTTTGAAGAAAAATAATCAAAATAATTATAATGGTAGGATTTTTGGAAGTGCTTCGAATCAGGAAAAGTATTCTGCTACTGTAAATATGAATTATAAATATAATGATTTCAATTTATTTGGGGATTTTGCGCAATATAAAGGGATTGGTAAAGGTAATGGAGAGATGAATAGACAAAACTTTAATAACAATAGTACAACTTACTATAACGGGTTATTTAAGAATAATTATAAATATAATTCTGGTAGTTACAAAATAGGTGTAGACTATAATTTTGATGATTTTAATTCAATTACAACTTATTTTTCTTATGATAGTAGGATTGCAGATTTTAATAATAATGGAAATTCAAGGAATTATATAAATCAAAATATTTTGTTGAATACAATTGACTTCACTCAAAAAGGGGAAAGAAATAATTACGATAAAAAGTATTCTTTGTTTTATAAACATAAATTTGATGATGAAGGACACGAATTAACTTCCGATATTTTTTACAACTATAACAATGGCGATGATAATAATAATTCGGTTTATGATTATTCTTATGATCCACTTTTAAATATTCAAAAAACAAATACTTATACCGATAATTATTATTTGATTTATAAATTAGATTACACTAATCCAAATTTTTATAATGGAAAACTTGAAAGTGGATTAAATTATACATATAGAGATAAAATTTCAGATTATAGATTTTTGGAAAATTATCAGTCATTAGATGATTTGAGTGATAGGAATAAAGTAAGTAATTTGTTTGAATATATTGAAAATATTGGTGCGGTATATTCTACATATACATACAGCATAGATACAGCAACAACTTTTCAAGCTGGATTAAGGTATGAAATTGTACGAAATAATGCAAATCAAAAAACTTCTGCTATAAAATTTGATAAAAATTTTAATGATGTATATCCTTCTTTTTATTTAAGTAGGAAATTAAATGATTATAACACGGTTAAATTTTCTTATAACAAAAGGGTTACAAGACCAAATTTATTTGCAATAAATCCATTTAAGACAATAAATAGACTAATGATTAACGAAGGTAATCCAAAATTGGAACAGGTTTATACTCATAATTTTGAATTATCTTATAATTTGAATTATTTTATAGCTTATGCAAATGTTACAGCTTATTACAATTATTCTAAAGGAAATATTGAAAGATTTTCAACAATGTTGAATGACAGCGTTCAATACACATCTTGGATAAATTTAAGTAAACAAAAAAATTATGGTTTAAGTTTTGGTGCTGGTGGACCTTTAGCTCAGTGGTTGATGATGAATTTTTATGTTAATGTTTTCCATAATCAAAATTATGGGAATTTCTATAACGAAGATTTAAATTCTGATTACACAAGTTGGAATATGAATTATTTTGCTATGGTAAGATTACCTTATGAATTTGATTTGAATTTCAGTATTTATTACAATCCCGGTTACAAAAGTCAAAAGGTAAAAACGCCTAATTTTACATTTTCATATCTAGCATTGAAGAAAACATTTTTGGATAAAAAGTTAACAGTTACTTTAAATGTTTCTGATTTATTTAATTCTATGAAGTTTGTTAATGAGCAATATGGTAGTAATTTTAATTCAAAAATGTATTATAAACCAACCACAACAAGAGAAATAAGTATATCATTGACATATAATTTGAATAATTTTAAACCAATAAAGACAAGAAATTTGGATGATGGTAGGAATAAGGAGAATGATAATATGAACGGTGGCGTGATGTGATATTATTTATAAAAGAGTTTACAACATAAATAAAGGTGTAAGTTGTAAAGAATAAAAATTGTGAAAAGAAATTGTTAGTGTGGGCTCAGACAGTGTAAGCATAAGCCCCTTGCGGCTTGTGGCAAGCCGCAAGGGGCAGCGGGCCGGAACGGCCCGCTAAAATTTTTGCCACCAATTTAAAAGTTGGCAAAAGTTGGCACGGAATTGCCACGCGGTGGCACGGTGATTTGAAGGTGGCAATTATATTGTATATACGATATAATTGCCACCTTTATTTTTTTGCAAGAATTGCAAAAAACCGCACAACTTTAGTTGTGCGGTCAAGCTTACACCGTCTGAGCTAAATTATATAAAATAAATATTTTCAAAAAAAAATCTGAAAAATTAAAAAAAAACTTATTTATATTTGTAATTTATTAAAATAAAAGAGTGCTATGAAATATTTTATTCTTACTGGGGAAGCATCTGCTGATTTGCACGCAAGTGCAGTAGTAAAAAAAATTAAAGAAAAAAATGTTAACGCAGAATTTTATGGAATTGGTGGAAAAAATTTAAAAGAAGCCGAGGTTGAATTAATTTATGATATTGATGAGCTCAATTTTATGGGTTTTATTGAAGTTATAAAAAATATAAAAAAAATTAAAGAAATTAGAAAAAATATCGTTGAATTTATTGTTAAAAAAAATATTAAAAATATTATTCTTGTTGATTATCCCGGATTGAATTTACATCTTGCCGAAAAATTAAAAAAATTAAACAAAAATATTATATATTTTATTTCACCACAAATTTGGGCTTGGCACGAATCCCGTGCTTATAAAATTAAAAAATACGTTGATACTATGATTTGTATTTTACCATTTGAAGTTGATTTTTATAAAAAATATGAAATTGAAGCTTATTATGAAGGGCATCCGTTAGTAGATAGAATTCACGATTATAATTATTTAGCAAAAGAAGAACTTTTTATTAAGCACGATTTAAATCCTGAAAAGGAAATATTGCTTTTATTGCCAGGTAGTAGAAAACAGGAAATTGATTATCTTTTTAATGATATGTTAATATCTGCTAATAAGTTGGCTGTAAAACATAATTTACAAATTGCTGTTGCTTGTTCACAAAATTTTTCTGAAGAATACTTTAAACAAATTAATAGAGATATATTTTTTAAAGTGATAAAAGATAGTACTTACGATTTATTTAAGCATTCAAAATTTGCAATAATAAAGTCTGGAACATCAACTCTTGAGGCAGCTTTACACGGATTGCCTTTTATAGTAATTTATAAAACAAACAAGCTTAACTATATGTTAGGCAAAAAGTTAGTTAAAGTCGCTTATATTTCATTAGTAAATCTTATTTTTAATAAAAGCGTTGTCACTGAATTAATTCAAGATGATGTAAATATAGCTAGAATTTTCAATACTATAGATTTCTATTTAAATAATGAAATCAATTTGCAACAATTGAAAAGTAATGTAAAAAGTATTATAAATTTATTAGGGGATTACGGAGTAACAGAAAGAATTGCTAATTTAATAATTGAAAAAAGCATATGAAAAAAACTACTTTAATACAAATTTTAGGTGAAAAAGTACTTTATAAATTTGCAAATATTTATTGTAGAACTTTAAGATTTATTGCAATAGGAGAAGATAAAATAAGTAAGCTGGATACTAATTTTATAATAGCATTTTGGCACTATGAAATGCTTGCGGGTTGGTATTATAACAAAAAATATTTTCCTGTTGCACTTGTTAGTCCAAGCAAGGATGGTGATATAATTACAAAAATTTTACATACCTGGAAATATAAGGTTATAAGAGGTTCAAGTAACGATTCGGGTAAAGAAGCTCTATATAAAGTTATTGAAGAAGTTAAATCAGGGAAAAATTTTTGTATAACTCCAGATGGGCCAAAAGGGCCTTATCATAAATTTAAGGTTGGTGCGTTTGTAACTGCTAAAAGAGCATCAAAACCATTAATATTAATGCGTGTTAGATACGACAAATTTTATACTTTTGAAAAAAGTTGGGATAAATTTAAATTACCTTATCCCTTTTCAAAGATTTATATATATTATTCTGAACCAATTGTTATTAATTCAGATGCTACAAACGATGAAATTAATCAACTTATTGAAAAATCAGAAATTATAATGAATGAATTAATTAAATTATAAAATGTTAATTAATATTTTTGTCTTAATTATTTATTTTTTAGTAATAACTTTCTTTGTTCAGCAAAAAAGTAATAACCAAATTCAACCTAAATGGTGGCAAGTTAGTATATCAATTGTAGCAGCAGAAACTAGTGCTTTGACTTTTGTTTCCCTTCCGGGAATAGCCTTCGCTGGGAATTTGAATTTTTTACAATTAGCTTTAGGTTATATTTTAGGAAGAGTTTTTATAGCATTTATTTTGCTCCCTAAATATAAAAAAAATCAAATTACAACAGCTTATACTTTTATTGGTCAGTTTTATGGAAACCAAACACAAAAATTTTTATCAATTATATTTTTGTTTACAAAGTTACTAGCTGATTCTGTTCGATTATATGCTACATCTATTCCAATTAAACTTCTTTTTAATATCGATTACCATTATTCTATTATAGCAATTACAATATTAACGATTTTATACGTTATTTTTAGTGGTTTTAGTAAATTATTAAAATTGGATGCTTATCAGAAGTTACTGTTTTTATTTACAGCGCTTTTATCTATTATCATTATATATTATCAAAATATAGAGAATATAAATAATTCTATAATTCATAATATTCATAAGTTTAATATTTTTGATTTCAATATTGATAAATTTTTTACAAATCCTTACAATTTTTATTCAGGTGTAATTGGAGGTGCTATTTTATCAATAGCAACACACGGTACAGATCAATCCATTGTTCAAAGGTTATTATCAATTAACAATTTAAAAAATTCACAAAAATCTATTATTTTAAGTGGTATATTAGTATTCTTTCAATTTTATTTGTTTTTGATGATAGGGGTTTTGCTTTCATTTTTATATGTAAATAAAAACATAAAACCTGATGAAATATTTATTATGTTTGTAATAAATAAAATACCTGTTGGCATATCTGGATTAATAATAGCTGGTGTAATAGCATCGGCTCTTTCGAGTTTAGGGGCTTCAATAAATGGTATGGTTTCATCACTGACAAATGATTTATATAAAAATTTAAATAAAAAATTTACATTCAGTCAAATAGTTGTAATTATTTCTATTGTATTAACTTTACTTGCATTTTGGATATCTTCTACAAAACAATCTGTTATTGAAATTGCTTTGAGAATTATATCTATTACATACAGTGGTATTTTAGGAATTTTTATTTTAGCATTATTAAATATAAAACTATCAAGTGTAATGTCAATCATATCAATTAGTTGTGGAATATTACTTAGTACTATTTTGTATTTTTTGAATATTGTTGCTTGGACTTGGCTTATGCCAATAGGTGTTACGTGTACAATTATAGTTGGTATTTTGATTAATAATTTCGTAAGGAGGGAATATGCAGCTTAATTATATTGATTTTATAGTAATTGTATTATACCTTTTTATTAATATAGCTATTGGATTTGTTTTAAGAAAAAAAGCCACGCAAAGTGTAGATGATTTTTTTGTTTCAGGTAGATCTGTTCCTTGGTGGTTAGCTGGTACGTCTATGGTGGCTACAACATTTGCTGCAGATACGCCACTTGTTGTAACAGGTTTAGTTGCTAAAAATGGTATAGCTGGTAATTGGATTTGGTGGAGTTTTTTATTTAGTGGTATTTTAACAGTATTTTTCTTTGCTAAATTATGGAGACGTTCGGAAGTTCTTACAGATGTTGAATTTGTAGAATTAAGATATTCTGGTAAAGCAGCAAGCTTTCTAAGGTATTTTCGTGCAATTTACTTAGCTATTCCAGTAAATTTAATCATTATGGGCTGGGTTAACTTAGCTATGGTTAAAATTCTTTCAATGGTGTTAGGTATTGGCAAATTTGAAGCTCTTATTATTACTTTTGGAATAATGTTCATTACAACTTTTATTTCTACTTTATCAGGGCTATGGGGTGTTTTATGGACAGATTTATTCCAATTTGCTTTAATTATGACAATGGTTATACTTTTGGCAGTATTTTCTGTAAACAATGAAGGAGGGATGCAAGTTATAGTTGAAAAGTTAAAGATGATTGAACAAAATTCAAATTATCAAAAAGATTATTTAAGTTTTCTTCCAGATTTGAATTCAATTTGGATGCCATTTATAGCCTTTTTTGTATATATTGCAATAAATTGGTGGGCGAGTTGGTATCCAGGAGCTGAGCCCGGCGGTGGTGGCTATATTGCACAGAGAATATTTTCTGCTAAAAATGAAAAACATTCTATTCTTGCAACTCTTTGGTTTAACGTTGCCCATTATGTTTTAAGACCTTGGCCATGGATAATTGTTGCGCTTGTTGCTGTAATACGTTTTCATAGTGCTGATTGGTTTCTCAAAGATCCCGAAAGTGGTTATATTAAAGTTATGATTCAAGATCTTCCATCATATTTTCGAGGCGTAATGCTTGCCGGATTTTTAGCTGCGTATATGTCAACTATTGCGACACAACTAAATTGGGGGGCAAGTTATATTATTAATGATGTTTTTAAAAAAATTTATCGAAATAAAAGTAATAAAACATATGTTACTATTTCACAACTAGTTACAGTACTATTAATGATATTTTCTTGTATTGTAACTTATTATCTTGATTCAATTGCAGGCGCTTGGAAACTTTTAATGTCAATAGGTGCTGGAACTGGTTTAGTTTACATCTTGAGATGGTATTGGTGGCGTATCAATGCTTGGAGTGAAATTTCTGCTATGCTTGCTGCTTTTTCATCATCAATTTTATTGCAATTTGTTTTTGGATTTAATGAAAATAATCCAAAAGATTTTGCTTATATGATACTTATTTCGGTTACTTTTACAACTTTTGTTTGGATTATTGTAACTTACTTAACAAAACCAGAAGATGAAAATGTTCTTATAAATTTCTTTAAAAAAGTAAAACCAGATGCTACTTTTTGGAAACCAATCCTTGAAAAGTGCTCAGATGTTATTCCTAATTATGATATTAAAGAAAATTCTTTATTTTTCATGCTGAGTATAATTTTTATCTATAGTCTTTTATTTGGTGTAGGAAATATCATTTTGCTTAATTATTTTAATGGAGTAATATTAATTTTGTTAGCAGCTGTAATTTTCATATTTTTATATAGAAAATTGATTAAATTTTACGCAAGTAATTAATAAGGGGAGATGAATAATTTATTTAAGACATTTAAAGATAGTAATTATTTAAGAAGTAAAGTATTTATTTTAATAGCTTTATCACTTCTCTTAAGTTTACTTTATCCAAAAGCAAATTTAATAGTATCAGATGTAGAAATTGGCGGTGTTTGGCTTGAAGATGATATTATTGCAGATAAACCATTTCCTATTTTAAAAGACGAAATTGTTTATATAAATGAAGTTGAAGCCGCTAAAAAAAGTGTTTTCCCAATTTTTGATAAAATAATAATCGATTATTTTAAAGTTAAAGACTCGCTAAATTTAGTTTTAAATAGTTTTGCATCTATTCCTGAAGATAATTTAATAGTTTCTAAACCTAATTATCGAATTTTAAAAAAATTAGATAATAATAATAAAAAGAAAATACTCGCATATCTTAATTTAGAATTCGATAAAATTAGAAATTTTAAGATAATCAATTTTAATAAGTCAGATTTAAATCAAGACTCAATATTAGTAAAGTTAAACAAATACGAAGAAGTTGTTCCATTAAAAGAAGTTTATGATGTAAATACCATAAAATCAGATGTTTATGAAAAATTTATAAAAGTATATCCCAATAATCCTGAGATAATTGTAGCAATTATTGATTATTTCGATTATTTTGTAAAGCCTAATCTTATTTATAACTCAAGTTTGACAAAATTGGAAGAAAAAAATGTTATACAAAAAATTTCAAAAAATAGTGGAATTGTATTAGAAAAAGAAAAGATTGTTTCCAAACACGAAAAAATTACACCTGAAATTAAACAAAAGATTATTTCATATAAAATAATTAAAAATCAAGATGCAAATATAGGAGAAAAAACTTTAATCTT
>Ga0116168_1000350_pt1 | contig 46293 bp, 38 predicted proteins | sample AD_UKC129_MetaG_FD_89795 | JGI IMG/M metagenome (GOLD analysis project Ga0116168, IMG submission 89795) | Active sludge microbial communities of municipal wastewater-treating anaerobic digesters from Canada - AD_UKC129_MetaG | ecosystem: Engineered > Bioreactor > Anaerobic > Digestate | place... | reverse complement strand
GTATACTTTAGGGTCTTCTCCTCCCTTAAGTTTCTCTACAATAAGGTCTGCTCCTATATTAGACGTCATAATTATGACAGTATTCTTAAAATCTACGGTCCTTCCCTGCCCATCAGTAAGTCTTCCGTCGTCGAGTATCTGTAAGAGTATATTAAATACATCTGGATGAGCCTTTTCTATCTCATCTAGCAGTATAACAGAGTATGGTCTTCTCCTCACCGCCTCTGTAAGCTGTCCTCCCTCTTCGTAACCCACATAACCTGGAGGAGCACCTATCAGTCTGGAGACGGTATGCTTCTCCATAAACTCAGACATATCTATTCTGATAAGAGCATCTTCATCGTTAAATAGATATTCAGCTAAAGCTCTGGCCAGTTCTGTCTTACCAACTCCGGTGGGACCAAGGAATAAGAAGGACCCAATCGGTTTATTCGGATCTTTCAACCCTGCCCTGGCTCTCCTTATAGCCTGAGATATGGACTTTACAGCCTCGTCCTGTCCAACTATTCTTCTATGGAGTATATCCTCCATATCCAGGAGTTTCCTGGTCTCTTCCAGAGTTATCTTAGTTACAGGAACACCTGTCCAATTGGATACTATACGGGCTATATCATCTGCAGTAACCTCGGTCCTCTCTTTAATTCTATCCTGTTCCCACTTCTTCTTGGTCTCTTCGAGTTCTTTCTGAAGTTCCTTTTCTCTGTCTCTTAAGGAAGCCGCTCTTTCATACTCTTGAGCATTTACCGCTGCTTCTCTCTCTTTAGCTACCCTTTCTATCTCTCTCTCTAAATTCTTTATCTCAGGTGGGGGAGAGACAGTTCTGAGTCTTACATCCGCACATGCCTCATCTATAAGATCTATAGCCTTATCAGGCAAATATCTGTCTGTAATATATCTATCAGACAGGACCGCTGCATTGTATATGGCTTCATCTGTGATCTTGACTCTGTGATACGCCTCATATCTATCTCTTAATCCCTTCAGGATCTCTATCGTTTCTTCTACGGTAGATTCTCTAACCAGAACAGGCTGGAATCTACGTTCTAAGGCAGCATCCTTCTCTATATGTTTTCTATACTCATCTAAAGTTGTAGCTCCAATGCATTGTAACTCACCTCTGGCCAATGCCGGCTTCAGAATGTTCGAGGCATCTATAGCTCCTTCAGCTGCCCCAGCACCCACTATTGTGTGCAGCTCATCCAGGAAGAGTATTATCTCACCACTACTATTTATGACCTCATCCAGTACTCTTTTAAGTCTTTCCTCGAATTCTCCTCTATACTTCGTCCCAGCTACAATAGCAGCCATATCTAATGCCATTATTCTCTTATTGGTAAGAGACTCCGGAACTTCTCCCTTTACTATCCTCTGGGCAAGACCTTCCACTATAGCGGTCTTTCCAACTCCAGGTTCACCTATTAGGACCGGATTATTCTTCGTTCTTCTGGATAGTATCCTGATAACCCTCTCTATCTCTTCCTCTCTCCCTATCACTGGATCAAGTTTACCGTCTCTGGCCAATTGAGTTAAATCTCTACTGAACTGGTCAAGTGTTGGGGTAGAACTTTTCCCTCTATATGCCTTACCAGATTTTCTTCTGGATTTAGCAAGCTCTTCTCTCACTCTCTCATAGGTAACTCCTCTCTTATTTAAAAGCTGTGTGGGAAGATTCTTACCACTCAACAGGGCAAGCAGTATATGCTCAGAACCCACATAATTATCTCCAAGTGAGCTAGCCTCATCGCTTGCTCTCTCCAGAAGTTGCTTTACCTCTGGAGATACCGTCCTCTCACCTTCCAGTGGTGAAGGGATGGCATTTTCTTCAATCTCCTTCTTTAACTCGTTTATATCTACTCCTAGATTGGATAAAATCTTTACACCGACATTCCCCTCCTGAATTATACCCAGGAGGATGTGTTCAGGATTTATCGAACCACTACCCAATCTCCTGGCTTCTTCCTCAGCACTTACTAAAACCTTCTCTGCACTCTCAGAAACGGTATCTGATACAGGCTCAAACTCTGGTTGATAGAAAAATCTGGTAAGTATATCAGGAAAGTTACCAAAACCAAAGTCTAACATAGACCTTCCACTATTCAATAATCCCTGCTCTCTGGCGCATTCACTGCAGAGATGAGTGACAGTTTTCTTACCATTTACTATACGGGTATATTGAACAGTTGCATCTCTCTGATTGCATATTTCGCATAACATTTCTTTTTGCCTCCTTTCTTCACTTAATTTTCAGGGGGCACCTCAGGTGCCCCCTACTGGTTACTCGATGTTAATCTTCTTCCCTTTAGGGGAAACCTCCTGTTTAGGCGCTCTTATCTCAAGGATACCATCCTTGAATGTAGCCTTAGCCTCATCTGACTTTACTGGAACAGGTAGAGGTATAACTCTCTGGAAAGCGCCATAGCTGAGTTCTTTTCTATAATAGTTCTTCTCCTTTACTTCACTCTCCTCCTTAGCCTCTCCTTTGATTGTTACAGCATCCTCTGTTACGACTACCTCTACATTGTCTTTGCTGACTCCAGGCAGGTTAGCCTTTACCACCACTTCTTTATCAGTCTCATATATATCACACGCTGGAGTCCAGGCTCTTCCAAACTCCTCTATCGGTTCTAATTCAGACTCTCTTCCAGAGAATGAAGCCCTTCCAAAGACCTCATCAAATATTCTATCCATCTCTCTCCTGAGAGATTCAAGCTCTCTAAATGGATCCCATCTTCTTAAAGCCATACTACTAACACCTCCTTTCAAAAGTTTTCTAATATCTCCTTAAGAATATCTATAAATACATCGCCCATATCCTGAGAGGATAACTCCTCTTCCAGGCGTAGTATCAACTTTACCCCTGCCAGACTCATACCTACCTTACTTGTCAGGCAGGTAATGAGTCTCAACTTCTCCAAATCTTCTTCTGAGTAAAACCGCCTGTTACCTATACGCTTTGGGGTTACAAGTCCCCACTCTTCATATATTCGCAAGGTTCTGGGATGAACCCCAAGAAGCCTTGCAGTTACACTTATTAAGTAAACTGGCTCTTTACTCTTATCCATATCACTTTCACGGTAGATATAATAGCATATTATAAAAAAGTTGTCAATACCATTTACAACTTTCTCTAAGGTGAGGGGTATATCTTATTTAGAGAAGTCAGATACTCATTCACATTGTTGAAGATAAGACTGGTATAACGAGAGAATCTCTCTCTGGAGATATCGTCTTTAGCTATCGCCACCGGGATAGCATTACCATTTATAGCGGTCAATATGTCATCCATGGAGTCTCCTACGAAGACGAGAATTTCTCTCTTATAGTATGACCTTATTATCTCAAGTCCCCTTGGATCAGGCTTTATAATTGAAGAATCCATAGTTATGATAGCCTGAGGAGGTATATCAAGTTTCAGCATGTTCAGAGCCAGATCGGTCTCGCTGGCGGTCCTACCTGTATATATCCCGTAAAACAGATCCGGTATGAGAAGCCTCCTATTCAGTATTATCCGTTCTCTCTTCCATAGCCCATCCTCTTTCCCTAAAAGAGGCTCTGAACCATATAACCTTTTCATATCTTCAGAACCAGCATATATCTCCTGAAAGATCCTGATAACCAGTTTCTTATCAAGTTTACTCTTTATTTCTGAAATGATGTTGTTGTCTATGTTTGATATATAATTCTCCACCTTCTCCAACCCATCCCCAATACAGGAGATATCTCTGGTAAAATCCTCAAAACTGGGCGGTATTAATCTAACTGATCTGGTATCTTTTAATCCTGATGTTATAGCCTTATAAATGAAGAAAAGGATAATAGATTGGGATAATACCCAATCATCGTTAAATCCTCCAGCTATCTTAAAAAATTGAACCTCTTCCGGGAGTATAAATAGACCTGTATCATCATATTCTAAAATCTCTGTTATATAGTATTGAACAGTCCTAGAAACTGCAACCCTGAAAGAGGGTAAGGTATCTATTAATACCCCGTCTATATCAAAAACTATAATCTCCGGTCTCAAGTCAGTATCTCCTCCATGGCGGATATAAATCTATCGTTCTCCTCTCTTCTCCCAACTGTAATTCTGTATGCATTTTTTAGTAATGGATGTCTGGGTTCAAATCTTCTTATCTTGATTTTATAAGATAACAACCTGTCCATCAGAGATTCATCCTCACAGTAAAAGAACAGAAAGTTAGCATTAGATGGAAAGACCCTGACTCCAGATAACCTTGAGAGAGATTCATAAAGCCTGTCTCTCTCTTTAATAATCTCTTCCACCCTGGGAAGGATCATATCCTTATACTTCAGAACAATTCTACCTACCATCTGAGAGAAAATATCTACATTATAGGGAAGTTTAACAGCCATTAAATCATTTATAATCTCCCTGTTAGAAATTGCATATCCAAGTCTTAAACCAGCCAGAGAAAAAGCCTTGGAAAATGTCCTGAGTATGATGATATTGTCATACTCCTTTATCAGATAAGAAAGACTTTCTTTCATAAATTCACTGTAAGCCTCATCTATTACAACCAGAATATCGTTTCTTTTAGCCTCTTCCACTATTTTCAATAACTCTTCTCTGGATATAGCCCAGCCTGTAGGATTATTTGGTCTACAGATAAGGAAAAGTCTGGGTTTATACTGATAGAAGGCATCAATCACGGACTGAGTTTCTAACTCAAGAGAATCATTAACTTCTAAGCTGATATCTTTAACCCCTGCTATCTGGGATAAGACTGGAAACATCTCAAAAGACAGGTTTGGATATAGAACAGTATCCTCTCTGTCTGGAAAGGCTATAAATATATACTGTAATAACTCATCTGACCCGTTACCTACAGCTATATTTTCTTCCGTTAATCCTTCTATATCTAAAAATGATGCGATAGATTTCCTCAATTCTAACACGCTGGGGTCAGGGTATATCCTGAGTGATAATTTGGAAAATTGACTCTTTATCTCCTCCTTTACCTCATCCGGTAGCTCAAATGGACTCTCATTAGCATCAAGCTTTATGAAGTCTGGATAATAAGTAACTGAATAGGGGGAAAAAGAGTTAAGATCTTTCCTTAAAAATCTACTAGACATTTTACTCCTTCACCTCTACTTTTCTCTGCATATCGTACATCTCCAGAATCTCTTTAACGGTAGTGGCATCTTCAGGTCTCCTATCTACCCTTATAAACCTCTCTACCCTTGGGAATCTCAACGCATACCCCAACTCGCCTTCATCTTTCCCCGCTGTATGCACCGGACTCCTGGTAATCTCATCTGCCCTCACCTCAACTACATACCTTGGTTCTACCCATACATCTGGCTCCAAAACCGAGATTACTCTGGACGGTTTCTTATCGACCTTTATCTCATCCAGAATATTCTTCATCTTAACCCATTCATCCTCGGTGAGTCCAGAACCTATCTTGGCTATAGTCTTGAATGTATCAGTCTCCGGGTCATAGACACCTGCCAGCAGAGAACCTATACCGAATTTTGCCCTTGCCCCTCTTCCCACATAATATCCGAGAATAACCAGATCCACCGTATCGGTCAGTTCACCTTTATAACTTCTCTTTAATTTTATCCAGTTAAAATTTCTGGCACCAGCCTGATAAGGGGCATCTAATCTCTTTGCCACTATACCTTCTAACCCGCTACCAATGGCATTCTCAAAAAAGACATCTAATTCTTTAGGGTTATCTGTAATTATATAATCTGCCACCATAATGACATTCCCAGGTAAGATTAACTTTTTAAGTCTCTCTTTCCTCTCTATATATGGTCTGGAAGTATAATCTTCTCCATCCACATAGAGCAAGTCAAAGGCAAATAATTTTAGAGGTAGATCTACCATCATAGTCTCTATCTGATATTTTCTTTTCCTTTGCACAGTCACCTGGAATGGAAAGAATTCCTGAGCCTCTTCATTAAAAGCCAGGGCTTCCCCTTCTATTATAGCCTTTTCTGAGTCTATCTGTTTTCTGGCACCGTCAACAAGATCAGGAAACATTTCTGTATTATCCTCCAAATTTCTGGAAAATATTTTTATATCTTTACCATCCTTATGGATCTGACATCTGAATCCATCAAACTTCGGTTCTACAGAACATCTACCTATCTTGGCTATAATATCTTCTGCAGTTGGAAGTCTCTCTGCCAGAGCCATTCTGATCGGTTTCCCCACCTGAACCTTAAAGTCTCTTATTGCGTCTAAACCCTTGCTGAATAGTGTATAACCAACCAGACCCAGATCAGAACATAAGTTATAAGCCCTTTCAATAACAGGTCTTAAACTTTTATCTCCACAGTATGCATAAGAAAAGGCATCCAATACCGTTGGGTCACCTATCCCTAATCTCAATCTTCCAAGGACGATTCTGCTTATATACTTTGCCTCTTTACCTGAGACAAGTGAAAATAATCTGGCTAATTCGTCTGTCTTTTTTTCTACTGAACCCTTTCCAGAGGTAGTGGCTATATCTAACAGCATGTTATATACTTCCAGTATCTCCACCATATTTCCCTCTGTTTTTATATACTCCTGGGCTAAAAGTCCAAGGTCTCCCAATTCTTTATATAAAGACCAGATTTCGTTTTCATCTTTATTAAGAGCTTTGGAAAGAGACCTGGCAACTAACTTTTCACTCATACCAAATTCTATCTTCTCATAGTTGGGGACAAGACGCTCCTGGCATAGATAAGAGACCTTACTTATCTCCTCTGGAGATAAAGACTTGAAAAGCTCTGCCAATAATGCTACCATCTCATTCCTCTTGGCGGTAGCCTCCAGTTTTTCAAAATAATCGGCTAACTGAGAAAACTTCATAAAGACCTCCTGGACTATTAAAATAATTATCAAACCTCTTTAAATATAGTATACCAGAAAGAAAACAAAAAAATTATTCTCCTGTGCTATAATTAAAAAGGGTGATATTTTATGGGTGATAAGTGGACAGGTCTATTAAGAAAGCTTGACGATTTCAGATATGAAATCCCCAGGGAATATAAAAACGGGATGAGAGTCCCTGGAATTATATATGCAGATAAAGAGATGATAGAGATTGTATGTCAGGATCAATCTCCAGAACAGGTGGCAAACGTTGCCACACTACCCGGAATAGTAAAGTATTCACTTGCTATGCCTGATATACATTGGGGTTATGGTTTTCCCATAGGAGGAGTAGCAGCTACCAGGGTAGAGGATGGAGTGATCTCTCCTGGCGGCGTGGGATATGATATAAACTGTGGGACAAGACTTCTTCTGACCAACCTCACTGTGGACGAAGTAAAGCCAAAACTCTCTGAGCTTTTAAATGCAATATTTGTCAATGTCCCTTCTGGTTTAGGTTCAGAAGGAAAGCTAAAGGTAAAAGGGAAAGAATTTGACCAGGTACTGTTAAAAGGTGCCAGGTGGGCAGTGGAAAATGGCTATGGATGGGCAGAAGATCTGGAAAGGATAGAAGAGAATGGAGCTATGGAAGGGGCAGATCCAGCTGTCATAAGCGGTAAAGCCAGAGAGAGAGGCGCGCCCCAGCTGGGAACCCTGGGGTCTGGAAATCATTTTATAGAAATACAGAGGGTTCAAAAGATCTTCGACCCTGAGATAGCAAAGATATTTGGATTATTTGAAGACCAGGTAACCATATTGATACATACAGGGTCCAGAGGTTTCGGACATCAGGTATGTACCGATTATATCTCTGTTATGATGAGTGCTATAAAAAAATATAATATCTCTTTACCGGATAGACAATTAGCCTGTGCCCCCATAGAAAGCCCGGAGGGAAAGAATTATTTTTCTGCCATGGTATGTGCCGCCAATTATGCCTGGGCTAACAGACAGTGCATAACACACTGGATCAGGGAGAGTTTTGAGGTTGTCTTCAGAAGAGGTGCCCATAAGCTGGGACTAGTAGTTTTATATGACGTTGCCCACAATATAGCAAAGATGGAGATACATAAATTGGACGGGGAAGATGTAAGGGTATGTGTTCATAGAAAGGGTGCTACCAGAGCGTTTCCCAAAAAGCATCCAGAGATACCTGAGGTTTACAGGGAAGTGGGACAACCTGTTATTATACCGGGAGATATGGGAAGAGCCTCTTATATACTCGTTGGGACAGAAAAAGCTATGGAAACCACATTTGGATCAACCTGCCATGGGGCAGGAAGAGTGATGAGTAGGGCTGGTGCCAAAAGGTCGACAACAGGCAGAGAAGTCCTGGAAGACCTTGCTGAGAAAGGGATAATGGTAAAAACAGATAACATAAAAGGACTGGCAGAAGAGGCTTCTGAAGCTTATAAAGATGTGGAGAGGGTTATAGAAATAGTAGAAGGTTCAGGTATATCTAAAAGGGTAGCAAGGATGAAACCTTTAGGAGTAATAAAAGGTTAGTTGATATGTCAGTAAGAGAGCTTACAGAGAAACTGGAAGATATATATTTGTCGCCATATGCTACAAAGAGTAGGATTGCTGTTCGAAAAGAAGAAGAGTCTCCCTGTCCTGTAAGGACAGCCTTTCAAAGAGACAGGGATCGGATAATTCATTCCAAGGCATTTAGAAGGCTAAAACATAAGACGCAGGTATTCTTTCCCACAGAAAGTGACCATTTCAGTACCAGAATGACGCATACATTGGAGGTCTCACAGATAGGCAGGACTATAGCCAGAGCTTTGAGACTAAATGAAGACCTGGTGGAGGCTATAGCACTGGGTCATGATCTGGGACATACCCCTTTCGGACATATAGGGGAAGATGTTCTGGATAGTATATACAGAGAAAAGCTTGGGATTCCTTTCCATCACGCAGAGCAGAGTGTAAGGGTTATAGAGATTTTGGAAAGTAGACTTACTCCTGAAGAAAAAAGAGGGCTGAACCTTACCGTTCAGGTTATAGACGGTATAGAGAATCACTCCAAAGGTAGTCAGGACCTGGGAAGTTTACTTGGATACCCTTCAAAGGCTACAACCTTTGAAGCCCACATAGTTAGAATATCAGATAGACTGGCATACTTAAATCATGATGTGGATGATGCAGTGAGAGCTGGAATAATATCAGAAGATGATATACCAGAAGACATAGTGAGAGTCCTGGGGAGGAATCGATCAGAAAGGGTAAACACCATGGTGCAGAGTCTGGTAGAAGCCTCTCTGGGTAAACCCTTCTTTGACATGGACAGAAAGGTAACAGAAGCCCTGGATTCACTGAAAGACTTCTTGTATGAGAGGGTATATAAAAATCCAGACGTGAGAGGATGGGAAGGAGGGGCCAGAACAGTTATTCAAAGATTATTCGAATTCTACGAGTCACATCCAGAATATATAAATCTGAGTTCTAAAGATAGAGAAGAAGCAATAAGGGAGATAGGAGATTACCTTGCCGGTATGACAGATATCTTTGCACTCAGGTCTTACTACGAGATATTCGGAAATGGGACCCCATTCCCAAATATCCTTTACCTCTTAGAAAAGATAAAGGGATAGAAGATACAAAGTCCTCCTATCCCTCACTTGAGAATTGTCTGATGAAAGCCTATTTAGGTATCTTGGCTATAACATTGGGGACAAACCAGTCCATAGTCCAGAGCTCATCGTGAGTAGCCCTTCTACCTGTTTCTATCCTGACTTTTCCTGATTGGTCTTTTATCGGTCCTGTAAATGGGTCAAATTTTTCAGGATTGGATTTCATCTGAGCCAATCTTTTCATCACAAGGTCATATACATTTATCTTGCCAAATGCCTGATCTGTAATCTTCTTCTCTTTAAGGGCAGGCACAAATTTAGGATTGACAGGAACTCCAACCTCTCCACCGAGCTCTACAGCTTTTTCCTTTAACAACCACCAGTAATCTACATCCTCCAGATTGGTATTTTTATAGACACCTTTTCTTATTTTCTCCAGGATATCTCTGTATATTACCTCCCAATGCACAAGTTGTCCACTGACACAGGTATTTGGACCATACCTTTGCATTGGACTGTAATGACTGAAGGTATAAATTTGTTTACCCTTTTTAGTATATTCTTCGCCTACTGTTATCACTGTCGGACTATCTTCAGTAAAAGCTAATGCATCACAACCATCAGATATCAAGCTTTCAGCAGCCATTCGGGCTTTGGATGGGTCATACCAGGAGAAGAGCCATCTCACATCTACAGTTGCCTTAGGATTTACTTCATAAACACCTAGAGCAAAGGCATTAATATGTCTTATAACCTCAGGAGTAGGATGAGCTGCCACATAACCAACTTTATTTGTCTTCGTAAGAGCTCCAGCCATAAGTCCATTCAAATAGTAAATCTGATAGAGTTCAGCAAAATAAGTTCCAAGATTTTTATTTCTTTCATATCCAGAACAGTGGAAGAATATTCTGTCTGGATATTTTTTACTGGCTTCGACAGTTGCATCCATATATCCAAAACTGGTAGTAAAAATAACATCTGCCTTCTCTTCTTTTACAAATCTATCTATAAATCTTACTGCATCAGATTCTGGCACCGCCTCTGCAGGTGGTAGAACTTCAATCCATGGAAGCTTCTTAATGAGGTACTGTCTGGCTACTTCGTGAGCATAACTCCATCCATAATCCCCTATGGGACCCACATAGATAAACGCTACTCTCAATTTCTTCTCTGCGCCAATACAATATGGCAGGTTTAAGAGAAGTAATAGCGCCAGGAGTAAACTTAAAGTTACTAAAAACTTACCCTTCATATATCAAACCTCCTTCTAAAGTGTTTTTTCTCTCTGATAAGAAACTCCTAAACTAGCTGGAGCACCTATCCTCTTCTTTGAGATCTCTCTAGATGCAATCATCAATACAAGTATAGTAAAGACAAACGGCATCATATTAAGTATATTGGGGGATATCCCAAGTGGTTGAAGCCTGTACTGTAATACCCGTACTCCCCCAAAAAGATAAGAACCAAGTATAGCCCTCTCTGGCCTCCATAGAGAGAATATAGTAATTGCCAGTACAATCCATCCCATACCTGCAGTCATACCCTCTATCCAGACTGGAGCGTAGGCTACTGAAAGATAAGCACCTCCAAGACCGGACATTATTCCTCCTAAAAATACAGCAAAATATTGAATCGCAGGGATATTTATTCCAGCAGAATCTGCCACTTCAGGACTTTCTCCTACACTCCTCAGAGTAATACCAAATCTAGTATTAAAGAGAAAGAACCAGAAAAGAAAAGCCAGTATATAAGAGATATAAACCAGAGGGTCCTGATCAAATAACACAGGACCTATCACAGGTATATTTACTAAACCTTTCAGTGGGACATTTTGTAATTTGGAAGAGAGAGGCATCCCTATATATCTCTTACCTATAAGACCACTCAACCCTAATCCCAGCATGGTAAGGGCTAAGCCAGAAAGAGTCTGGTTGGCTTTTAATGTGACACAATCAAAAGCATGGATAAGAGCCATCATCCCACCAGCTATAGCAGAAGCAAAAATACCTAACCATACATTGGAAGTCAAAGTTGTTACTCCAAAAGCGGTTACGGCTCCCATAATCATAATCCCCTCTACACCAAGATTTAAGATACCTGAGCGCTCTACATATATCTCTCCTAAAGTCCCCAGTAAAAGAGGTGTTCCAGCTGGAATAGCAGCCCTTAAGATGTCTACTATTAAATTCATACCCTGTTTCTTCCCTTCTTTACGAATATCCTGTTATTGGAGAAACCCTGAGCCATTACAAATATAAGCACCAATCCATTTATAAAATTTATAGTTGCTCCTGGCAACCCCAGAGAAACCTGGATGGAATCCCCTCCTACAAGAAGTCCTCCAAACAGGAGAGATACTGGTATAATAAGTAGAGGGTTTAATTTACCCAGCCAGGCAACTATAATAGCGGTATAGCCATAACCGGGAGAAATACCACTTGCAACCCTGAGCCTGTGATGTATTCCTGCAACTTCTCCAACCCCAGCTAATCCTGCTAAACCTCCACTTAAAAGTAGTATCACCACAATAATCCTGGAGATATTTAAACCAGCGTATTTAGCTGCCTCCATATTTTCACCTATAACTTTTATCTCGTATCCAAGTTTAGACCTTTTTAACAGAATATGAACGAAAACAGCAAGGAATAGCGCCAGTAAAAGTGTCGGATAATGGATTCTGGTATCTAAAAATCTCGGTATCTGGGCATTCGATGGAAATTTAGTTGAATAGGGAAATCCCCACTCAAAAGGACTTCTCCATGGACCATACACCAGATAGTTCACAATTTCTATTGCTATATAGTTCATCATAAGAGATATTATAATTTCGTTAAGATTAAACTTTATCTTCAAAATGGCTGGAACAAACGCCCATAGAGCACCAAATATTGCACCGGCTAGAAACATAACTGTTAATAAAATTAATCTTGGGGCATTGGGCATTACATATAATGCTATCCAGGTAGCACCCACAGCTCCCATCAGTAGCTGTCCTTCAGCTCCTATGTTCCAGATTGACGATTTAAAAGCTGCAGACAAACCTATACCGCAGAGCATTAGAGGAATAGATTTAGTCAGTGTTTCCGTAATACCATATATACTACCAAAGGCAGAAACGATTATACTTTTAAAGATAATATCAGGTCTAACGCCAGAAATCAGATATATAGCCAGGACTCCCAGTACTATTACTGAAAGAGAAACCCATATATTTTTTGACATTATATTCTGTCTCCACCTCCTACCATTAACATCCCTATCTCTTCAATTGTAGTTTCATCAGTATTTCTTATACCGCTAATCCTTCCATCAAACATCACTGCTATCCTGTCACTTAGAGATAACAATTCCTGGATATCTTCTGATATTAAGAGTACAGCACATCCTTCTCCTTTCTGTTTTAAAAGTAATTCATGTATCTGCTGGATGGACTTTATATCCAATCCCTGGGTAGGATGAGATGCTACTATAAGTACAGGCGAGATAGCCAGTTCTCTGGCCAGGATTAACTTCTGTATATTCCCTCCAGAAAGAGTGATGGCAGGAGACTTTTCATCCAGGGCAGATATTTTATATCTGGAGATCAATTCTTTAGCATAATCAGAAATCACATCGTATCTGAGAAATAATCCATTAGAAAATGGCTCTTTGTCATAGCTCCGAAGGATAAAATTTTCTTCTAAACTCATAGAAGGAACTACCCCCATTCTGATCCTCTCTTCAGGGACATGGGCCACTCCTTTATCCAGTATCTCCCTTGGTCCCACATTGGTCACATCTTTACCCAGGATGTAGATATTTCCATTAACAACCTTTCTTAAACCGGTTATTGCTTCTACAAGTTCTTTCTGCCCATTCCCAGCTACACCTGCTATTCCAAAGATTTCTCCCCTATGAATATCAAACGAAACATCTTTAACAGCTAGGAAATTTTTATCATTAAGGACAGAGATATTTTTTATCTCCAGGATAACATCCTTATCAACTTTTCTCATACGATTCTCTCTCCCCAAGAAACTTATCTCCTGATCAAACATCATACTGGCAAGGTCTTTCTTATTAACCTCATCAATATCTACAGTTTTTATCTTTTTGCCACCCCTTAAAACAGTGATTCTGTCACACACTTCTAAAACCTCGTCGAGTTTATGGGTAATAAGTACGATCGACTTTCCCTCGTCTCTCAGTAATCTCAAAAGCTTAAATAGTTCTCTGGTTTCAGCAGGGGTAAGCATAGAGGTGGGCTCATCAAGTATAAACACTTTTGCATTACGGCAGAAAGCCTTTACTATTTCTACCCTCTGTTTTTCTCCAGCAGAAAGCTGCCACACTGGGGTATGCGGATCGATTTTAAAGCCGTACTTCTGTGAAAATTCTCTGATCATTCTCTCTACTGTCCTGGCAGGAAAGAAAAAACCTGTACCTTTTAAACCAAGGGCAACATTCTCCACCACTGTATGGGATTGTATAAGCTTAAAGTTTTGATGGACCATACTTATACCAAAGTTTATAGCATCGGATGGAGATTTTATATCTACCCTGTTACCATCTATGTAAATCTCTCCAGCATCTGGTGAGTATAAACCATATAAAATATTCATCAGAGTAGTCTTACCAGCCCCATTCTCACCCAGCAATCCATGTATCTCTCCCTCTCTGAGGTCAAAGTCTACCCTATTGTTAGCAACTATATTACCAAAACTCTTAACAATTCCCTTCATCTGAATAAGTTTCTCCATCGTCCAATTACACCTCTTTTAAAATAAAGCCCCTAACTTTCTAAAGCCTAGAGATATATACCACAGGAATAAAGATCGTGCAAGTAAATATCGAAACAATGTCACCATAGAGACAAAGTTGGATGAGCTGAGCCCTAACGATAAATCAGGGGAAATAGGATTTTATCTCTCTGATGAAGGGTTAGTATCATACTCTTCCTCTGACGTTTTTGATAGCCAAGGTGAGGAATTTTATAATGCATTCCTGATATTTGGTAAAGTTGCAAAAACGAAGGCTTGATTTTTTGGCGAGAATATGTATACTATTATAGAGAATTATGTGAGATATGGAGGCTAGAATTCACTATGAAGACATATTTACCAAAAAAAGAAGAAGTTGAACGTAAATGGTATGTGATAGATGCTACAGATAAACCTCTGGGTAGATTGGCAAGTAAGATCGCCAGTATACTGAGGGGTAAACATAAGGTATATTTTTCTCCAAGTGTAGACACCGGAGATTTTGTCATAGTTATTAACGCAGACAAGGTGAAAGTTACAGGTAAGAAATATACAGATAAGTTATACTATCGTCATACCTTATACCCTGGTGGATTAAAGATAAAGTCCTTCAGAGAATTTATGGAAGAGGACCCGCGTAAGGCTATAGAACATGCGGTCAGGGGTATGCTTCCTCATAATTCCCTGGGAGAGATGCAGTTTAAAAAGCTAAAAGTATACACTGGCGGTGAACATCCCCACAAGGCTCAACAACCTGAGCCTCTTGAGTTTTAATTTTTTAGATTCTAACTTGTCTATCTATATACCTCATGGTATAATTACGGGCTATAAAGCCCGTAATTTTTTATTATAGGAGGATAGTATGTCTTTGAATAATTTTCCAGATACTGAGGATGAAATCCTCAGGTATGTAAAAGAGAATAATATATACTTTATAGAAGTCTGGTTCACCGATATCCTGGGGTATCTGAAGAGTTTTGCCATTACTGAGCATGAACTGAGAAAGGCATTCGAAGAAGGGCTTGGGTTTGACGGCTCAGCTATAAGAGGATTTACCAGAATAGATGAGAGCGATATGATGGCTATACCTGAGCCAGAAACCTTTACAGTCCTGCCATGGAGACCTGAAGAGAGAAAGGTGGCAAGGATATTCGCCACTATAGTGGAACCTAATGGAACCCCATACGAGGGTGACCCGAGAAATGTCCTCAAAAAGGCTTTACAGAAGGCTAAAAATATGGGGTTTAACTTCTGTGTCGGACCTGAGCTAGAGTATTTTTATATAAAAACCCCATTCTCTGAGCCTGAACTTCTTGACTTTGGAGGATATTTTGATTTGATCCCCAGGGATGAGGCGGTAGATATAAGACATCAAACAGTTATAATGCTGGAGAAACTCGGTATAGATGTAGAATCCAGCCATCATGAAGGGGCTCCATCTCAGCATGAGATAGACTTCAGATACGATGATGCTATGAGTATGGCTGATGCTGTAATGACTGCCAGGGTTGCCGTAAAAGAGGCTGCCTATATGAATGGGGTTTATGCCACATTTATGCCGAAGCCTTTCTCAAACTACAATGGTTCAGGTATGCATGTTCATATGAGCCTGTTCGGGAATGGGCATAATGCATTCTTCGATCAAAGTGATAAATTTCATCTATCTGGTATAGCGAAACATTTCATAGCAGGACTAATGAGACATGCCCGGGAGATAACTCTTATAACAAATCAGTGGGTAAATTCTTATAAAAGACTGGTCCCTGGGTATGAGGCACCTGTATATATATCCTGGGCTCTCAGAAACAGATCAGACCTCATAAGGGTTCCTATGTATAAAGTAGGGAAAGAGGAAGCCACAAGAGTAGAATATAGAGCTCCTGATCCAGCATGTAATCCATACCTGGCTTTTGCAGTAATACTATCTGCTGGTCTTGAAGGGGTAGAAAAAGAGTACCCACTGCCAGACCCTGTAGAAGAAAATGTCTACTTTATGTCTGAAGAGGAAAGAAGAGCAAGAGGAATTGATAATCTTCCTGGTAGTCTTATAGAGGCTATAGAGATTACTGAAAATAGTGAACTGGTAAAGAAGACTCTGGGAGAGCATGTCTTTAAAAACTTCATAGATAATAAGAAGATAGAGTGGGATAATTATCGTAAACAGGTAACAAGTTACGAACTGAAGACCTATCTGCCTTTATTATAGAATAAGAGGGGGAGATACCAATCTCCCCCTCTTTTGTATCTCAGCGATATTTCCCATACAGAAAACTTAAGAGAAGCTAACTTCCAGTACTTCTCCCTCTTTTAACTCTATCGTATTTTCAAGTTCTATTATTCCCTGTTGAAACTTAAAATCAACTTCTCTATCCCCATTACCTGTAATAAGCTTTACTGAGAATTCAGAAGAGAATCTTTCCGGTATATCCAGCTTAATAAGCCTAATCTTTATATTGCCGTATGAGCTTGAGATATTAAACTTACAGGAATCTTTTGTAATATCCTGACTGAATATCCCCCAACCAGTAGTCGTAGAAAAGAAGATTCTGAACCTGGACATACTCAACTTCGGAGAAAAACCTATAAACGATATCCTTCCATCATACTGATAACCAGAAAGAGCTAATAGCAAAGCCCAGCTTGACATGGCTCTGGCATAGTGATGCCCACATTCCGGTTCATCCCAGGGATTGCGCTTTAATCCATCAAAACGTTCTCTTAATCCCCTGACCATTGTAAGCCCCTCTTCCAAAAAACCTCTGTATATTAAGTGGCTTGCTACCTGATATTCAATCCCTGTCCATACCTCATCTGAATATGGGAATGGAAATTTCTCCCTGTTACCCCTCGGCCAGGTACAGAGTAAGAGTCCTTTTTCATCATTCAGCGCATAAGTCCTCTGACAGTTAGAGTGTTCTGACAGGTTATCTTTCCAGTTATATTTAAAAATAGATTCCAGGGTCTTTTCGATATACTCCCCAAGTATAAGGTCTCCTAATCCAATAGTATCTGCAAGCCACTGACCTAAAAGCTGATCAGAAAGACATCCATCTCCATACTGATACTTATAGTCCTTTCCCCTATCATACTTCTGGATAAGGTATTCACCGTTAAATAACTCTTCAGTCAGGAGTTTTCTTCCATTTTCAAAAATTTTCAGATATTCTCTCGCATTCTCCCCTTCTCCAAGTTTTTCGGCTATTTCTGCACAGGTTTTAAGAGCCCCCAGGTATAACAATCCGGTCATCGAGTTTGATCCATAAAATTCTATATCATAAGTATTATGCTGTTCTCCCTCCATAACCCCATCCTTATCGATATCCCAGGTAGTCCAGGCAAACTCCAGTGCTTTTTTAATATTTCCCCATAATCTCTTTAAAAACTCATCATCACCTGATAACTTCCATTCTCTATACGCCCTCATTATACTGCCCATCTGTCCATCAGCAGCCGGTTTAAAGCCCCATCTACAACTTCCAAGAGGAAGCAACGTCCTGAAAGACATCTTACCCGTCTCATCAGTATTGTAAAGAAATTCAACCTCCCTCATACCCATTTCTAACTCGGGGAAGAGATAGGCTAATGTCTGTTCGTAGTTCCATACATGGGTACAGTTCATCGGACAGCATCCCTCGTTATCGCTGCATCCTTCAAAACCAAAGAAATATCCGTCTTCTGTTCTAAAACAGGTATTGGTCCTTATTGTCGAAATCTGACTGGAAACAGCATCCAGCACATATCCTGGTAGTGTACCTGAAAACAGGGCATTACGAAATTTTTTTGTTTCCGATTCAAGCCTGGAGAGATTATTAACTGTGTATCCTGCAACATCCCAAGAATTATCGAATCTGGTAGAATAATATGTCTTCAATCGGATATCTTTCTCTGATGGCTCTATCCTGAAATATCTTGTAATTTCTTCTGGAAGATACGGGAAATACCAGGATAAAATAAGAGGTATCTTCACTTCTTCTCCTGGGAATAACTTAAAATTCATTCCTAAAGTAGCCACATCTGTTTGTCCCTCAGGACTGGGTTCCGGAGATTTTTCCTCTCTGAAGTTCTCCTGAGTTCTGAACTGGTCCCAGAAGTCCTGCAAATCATCAAACCATCCCATTCTGAGCCATCTCAATGTGTAAGTAACATCATTCCAGGTGGTTACTATAGCCAGATTACCATGCAGAGGATTATCTCTATCGTACTTCAAATTACTCATCCTTATCCCGCAAAAAGAATCTTCTTTTATAAATTCATTGAGATTAGAGCCAAAACAGGGGGAATATCTATTATTTACTCCATATATATTCTTCAGCGAGATTTTGCCATCATAACCTACCGGGTTGAGCATACTGAAAGCAACACTTCCCTCTATGTCCACATAGCTAATATTCTTCAGATTAAAATAGAAGATTGCTACTGGCAGTCCAGAATCCAGGTCATTCAGAGGTATCAGGGGATTTAAAGCCTCTAATTCTATCCCCAAAGGGATATCTCTATCAAAAAACTCTATATGGGCAACAGGATATTCTCCTCTAAATTTAGCAGAATCTAACCTCGGTAATCCAGATAATCTGCCGTTTAGTAATCCGTGGCTGGAAGTATAGGGGGGAAGCAATTTGGATTCCAGCACCCTGGCTGTATAGTCCTTTCGACCTTTTATCCTTATGGCAAAGAAGGTAAATGGTAAATCTAAACCCTTAGCCGGTCTATTAAATATCTCCCAGTCTCTGAGGTTTCCTCCCCCTCCCAGGGATACCGTTCCTGTTCCTATCCCTCCTAATGGGAAAGCTATCTGAGACAGGCTTGTCCCTTCAAATATCTTCTGGGGTCCAAAATCAAAGAGCTCATTTTCAGAATATGGAACTCTCATAAACGTTTATCCTCCTAATCTTTTAAATACTGGCAAGAGTCTCTCATAACTCTCTATAAAGATTGGATATAATCTTTCGTAGATCTCCATAATGTCTTTCTCAGGTAAGATCCTCTCTTTTACTCTTACAATCTCGCCAGCTATATCTAAACCTGGGAATATTCCCACACCAACCCCTCCTGCTATAGCAGAACCAAGAGAGGTTGCCTCTTCCAGAACTTCCATCCTCAATATGTCTCTCTCAAAAATATTAGCCAGTATACTGGACCAGATACTGCTCTTCCCTCCTCCACCTATCAATCTTATATCTTTTATCTCTATCCCCTGCGATAAAAATGCCTCTAGAATTATTTTCAAGTTAAAGCCCACACCTTCCATAATAGCCCTCATTAAATGAGCTCTGGTATGCCTTGGAGTAAGTCCTATAAAGACACCTCTGGCATCTGGATTCCAGTAAGGACTCCTCTCACCGAGAAGATAGGGGAGAAATATAAGATTTTCACTTCCTGGGAGTATCTTCTCTGCCTCTAAATCCATCACCTCATAAGGGCTCAGTCCCAGGTCTCTGGCTATCTCTTTCTCTTTAATAGCAAGGTTATCTCTTGCCCACTGATAGGAAAGCCCGGCAGACTGCATGGTCCCTGTGGGCATAAATAACTTCGGGGCAAGATGGTGGAATGTAAATGTCCTTAATTCAGGATCATATACAGGTTTACTGGATGCTATCGCTATCCAGGAAGAAGCACCGAGGTAGTTATACGCATCTCCTTCTCTTACAACACCTGCGCCACAGGCAGCACAGGCACCATCTCCACCACCTGTCACCACAGGAATACCAGAAACTAACCCCAACTCTAAAGCTGAGTCAGAAGTAAGCTCTCCTATAACATCTAAAGAGCTATGTAACTCTGGTAGTTTCTCTATTGGGATATCCAGAGAGGATACTATCTCTTCTGACCACCTTTCCTCTTCAAGGTCGAATAGATTTGTCCCTGAGGCATCGGAATAATCTGTCACCCATTTACCTGTAAGTTTATAGATTATAAAATCTTTGGCTAACAGGAATTTATGGGTTTTAAGAAATATTTCTGGTTCATTCTTCTTTATCCATAAAATCTTGGAGGCAGAATAGGTGGGGCTTATACGATGTCCTGTAACTCTGTATATCTTCTCTTCTCCTAACTTTTCTCTTATAAATTCCGCTTCTTCTATGCCTCTCTGATCTGCCCAGATAATTATATTTCTTAGAGGATTACCATCTCTATCTACAGGAAGACATCCCATCATCTGCCCGCTGAAACTTATAACAGCTATATCTCCTGCTTCTACTTTACTCCTCGCTAAAAGCTCTCTGGTTGATATTTTAACCGCTTCCCAATAGTCCAGCGGATTCTGTTCTACCCAGTTAGGGTAGGGATAATATGTAGAATAAGGATAAAAAGAAGATGCGATGAGATTTCCTTCTCTATCGTAAATGGTGGATTTATTCCCTGTGGTCCCAAGATCATGGGATAAAATATAATTACCCATGCCTACTTCTCTTCTATAGCAATAGCACGGGTCCAGGAACTATCAAGTTTTACTTTGTATGGAAGGGCTAAAAAGAAAAACTCCCTCCTGGAAATCAGATCAAGATTACTGAGAAATTCGATAAGCGTAACCTCTCTAGACATTAAAATATTATGTATAAGCCTCCCCTCCTCAACGTCTCTACCCAGTTTAAAATTAGTATCTATCCCCAACATCTTTATCTTTTTATCAGCCAGCCATCTGGCAGATTCGGATGTCAGATAAGGATATCCTGAACCTATTCTTTTATTTCTACAAATAATTATATCCTGTTCTCTTATGATGTCCCCTATCAATCCTTCTATAACTTTTTCATCTATTATTCCAGGTTCAGCATCCAGAAGGATAGCTCTACCAAAAAAGGCATCCAGTGGATATTCATCTATATCCTTACCATCATCAAAAAAGTGAGAACTGGCTTCAATATGTGTGCCGACGTGACTGTGTGTCCAGACCTTGTGCATATAGGCTCTATCTGAGAGTAATCCCTTTTCAACCTTAAATGGTCTATCTTCTGTACCTGGAGGTATAACATCCAGCGAAAGATCAATAATTCTGTACTTATCGAGATCTATACTGAACATCTTATATCACCCTCTCTAATTAAAGTTTTTTAAGCCCTTCCTGTATCATACTCTTTTCTTCCTCAGTAAGTTCTCTCTGTGGTAACCTGACCCTACCTATTTTAAGACCTTTTAGATAAAGTGCGTACTTATAGGCAGATATGAGTTTCCCATACTGGAATATCTTACATATCTGATTGAGTTTACGTTGATTTTCTATAGCCATATCCATATCCCTGGAGAGGAATGCATTATAAATATTATTAAAGACCTCGGGGAATACGTTAGCAGTAGAAGAGACTGCTCCTACTGCACCCAGAGTGAGAGCAAGAAGAAACAGCTCGTCAGCCCCAGAGATTACCTGCAAATCCGGAGATATGTCTATGAAACTCTTAAGTGTTGTAATGTTCCCTGAGCTATCCTTTATACCAGCAATCTTCCCCTGAGGAAAAAAGTGGGAGACCAGATCGGAAGATATATTGTTATTCGTAAGCCCGGGGATGTTGTATAGAAATACCGGGAAACCCTCTATCTTTTCCAATACTTTAGAATAATACTCTTCCATTGCCTTCTCATCCAACCTGTAATAATATGGGGTAACAATTCCAGCAGCATCTGCCCCAGCCTCTATGGCTGACCTGATAAGAAGGCTCGTCTCTTTAAGAGATACTGAACCGGTATGACATATTACTGGAACTCTTCCACCAGAAATCTTAACGGCAAGTTTGAAGAGTCTGGCTCTTTCTTCTAAAGATAAGAGAGGACCCTCACCGGTTGTTCCAGCTACAAATAACCCACTCACCTTATTTTCAATAAGATACTCACATAACTCTTGAAAGCCATTTTCATCTATCTCATAATTCTCATCAAAAGGGGTAAGAACCGCGGGAATAGTTCCTTTTAATCTTAACATTTTGACCTCCTTAATCAATCTCCATAACTACATACTTTATAGCTTCTCTTCTATAAGTATACACTAAATGGACTAATTTATCCCTGGTTTGTATTATGCTTGGATATGAGTATTCTCCATCCTCTCTCTCCAGGTCGAAGATCTCCCAACTTTCTCCATTATCCTCAGAAATACCGGCGTTCAATGGGGTCCTCCTATCAAAGCTGTCATTAAAGATAACAATCAATCTATTATCTATAAGCTTTATAAGATCTATCCCGCTATTCGGATTTTTCAAAGATGTAGAACGGGGAGGACTCCACGTCCTGCCATAGTCATAAGACTCACTTCTATATATGAAACTATCCCTGGTTCTCAAGAAACATAACAGATGCCCATCTTCTAACTCTACCACCGCAGGCTGGATACAACCCCTGGGAGTTGTAATATACCCTGTATATTCCCAGTGTTCCAGATCTTTTGATATTCCAAATATAGCCTTCCAGTTTACTTCATCATACATTGGAAAGATTATCTCTCCATCGGATAATCTTAAGAGCTTATTCCTTATCATCCATCCCCACTCTTTACGCAGTATTCTTTCCTCACCAAATGTCTTTCCAGAATCATAAGATATCCTGTACTTTACAGGACAGGTGTCCCATCCACCCCTTATAAGATTCTTCTTTATGGCACCGGGATAGTCCTTCCCAATCTCTTCCGGTAATCCCCCGCCTTCTATTGTCACATAAAATAGATAAACCTTTCCATCATATTCGAAGATAACAGGATTTCCATCTGCCATCCCAGGAGTATCAACAATAATTCCAGGATCTTCCCAGGTAGAAGAATTACGATTAAATCGGGACATCAGTATAACTTCATCAGGAGAAGTCTCATAAGCCCCAGCATACCACACCACAACAATATCACCGCTAGATAATTCCAGTATGTTTGCTGCGTGAGACATCGGTTTGTCTTTAATTCCTGGTAACAAACTGCTGGTTAGAATCTTTAATTTCATTTCCCCTCCAGTTTAACCTTTACACCACTTTTGTTAACCATATCTCCGCTACCTGACAACCTCTCTCCCCCTCATCTGCTACCCATTTAAGAGTTAAAGAGCCATCTGATATTACCTCTTCAGGAATCTTAAATTCCTCCGTAAGGACTTTCCCTTTGGTATTTATAAAATCGTGAACCAGATACTTTTCATTGGCAAAAAGTTTAACCTTTCCACCTATGGCACCTACATAAGTAATCCTGAGTTTATAATCTGAATCTCTATCAAGATTATTATATTTTACAACTAGAGATGTATCATAAAGAGTTGCTATACTGCTTACCCATGACAATGGAGTACCTCCTAGTTCTTTCTGAAGCTCCCTATCGATATGTAGTAAATCAGGAGTAAACTCTACCAGAGGAGACAAAAGATGCCCAGGATCTTCTTCCCATCTCTTATTACTGATAACTCTATTCCAGCTAGAGGGATGTCCAAGGTTATCGTAAAATCCGCCAGGACCAGGATTATTTCGATTGATTACTTTATTAATTGCCTCTAAACGACTCTCTTCATCCCCTATCTTATGAATGAGACCGAACTGTATTTTTAGATAATTATGGTTGTTCAATGGCATATCTATATCATCCATAAAAGCCCCTCTGTCCCAATCTATAGCTTTATACTTTTCTACAGAAAGCTGAGACCCTATATTCTTAAATAACTCATCAGCTAATTTCCAGCATCTCTCTTTATATGATAGGATTACTGGTTTCGTCTTTGCTCTATCCAGTATCTCTTCTGCATCTTCTATCGCTTTCAAAGACCCTATCTCTGAAGCTTCTCCCAGGACTTCCAACGCTTCTCTCTCTAACTCCGTCTCATAGATTAAACGTCTCCTTATATATGCATCATAATAGGCTCTCAGTAAACACATTTGAAATCTATAGTTATTTAATACCTCTTTTGATACTGCTCTCTCTATCTCTTGCCATTGTTTTAGCGTTATATCAACCCTATCATTTACAAGTAGCGGACCTTCCCAGTTTTCTTCTAATGCCATTATCCCCTGAGATATCTCCTCTGTAAATTCTGAGCTTATAAAAACCCTGGCATAGTCTCTCAGTGTTTCTATCACAGGGGTATCAGGGTTCCAATCCTGGTCACTCCATACAAATTTATTAACATCATCATTAATACCCTCCGAATAACTGATACTCCCTATAGTATAATTGGCAAAAAGATTATGTATATATTTTTCTGCTTTTGGTCTTGGATTTATGCATTCACGACCTAAAGTTATGGCAAATGCCAGGTCCCAGTCTTTAATAGGATATTGACAGTGAAGGCTATGAGTAATATCAGGATAATGCCTAATAGGATACTTATCTGGAATAATCTCTCTAAGTTCTGGCAGGGTTGTCTTTATCCAGGGACCAAATACTATTCCACCCAGCCATTCTGGTTCTTTCTTTACATTGTTATAAAAGTCATCTAACCATTTTTTAGTGGGTCTAAAGCATTGTGGAGATAGCCATATCTTTGCATTGGGATGATATTTATTGAGTATCTTATACACATCCTCTGACCATTCAAATAACGCATTAGCATCTAATCTCCCTGGGTCTCCTCCCGGGATAAATACCTTATCTATCCTCTTTAATTTGCTGAATATCTCTTCCCTCTCTGCAATCTCTCTCTCCATATGAGATCTATCTTTATATTCTTCTTCACTGAACATATTCGGATACCATACCCATACATCTAATCCATATGAGTCTATTATCTCTGATAACTTAATCATCATCTCTAACGGGTCTACTTTCATATGCGGACTGGTGGGTGCATCGTCTGTCCTTGGAGGTAATATCTCTATACTGTTTGCCCCAAAGAAAGCAAGCTCCCTTATATACTGTTCAAACTGTTCTATTGACCACGCATCATAAGCGTTTGTCTTTGGTCTATATCCTAACTGGTGACCTCTTAAAGAATATTCAGGAGCACTTGAGATAGCCAGATCTTCTGCTATCTTAATGAAACCTTTTCCCCAGGAAAGTTTCCTCAAGAACTTCCCTACACCGTAAAGGACGCCTCTAGAATCTGAACCAACAATAAATACTACAGGTTGCTTATCTTTTTTAACCAGAATCCTGTACCCTTCTTTACCAGGCTTTTCCAAACCTTCTAATAACTCCTTATAAGGTTGAATCAAACTAGACCCTGAAGCTTCAGATGTAATAATTATAACTGGTACATTTTCTACCCAGTTATCAACTTTTTTCAATCTAATACCAGTACGTTTCTCTATTTCCTCTATAAATACATCCACTATCTTTAACTCAATACTATTACCCTCTGATGTTAAAATAATAGCATTAGATATATCTAACATTTCTTTACTCCTCCTTATTAATCTTTAAGAGCTGATTTAATTGCATCTAGATCTCTCTTTAAGGTATCTCTAAATAGAACCATATCAGAAGAATGAATAATCATATTAAGTCCTTCTTTTGCCCAAGAAATTTCCTGATCTAATCCCCAAAAGTAATGTATTCCTGCAGATATTCCCCTTTCTTTGGCTTTTCTGATGATAGTTCTTACAGCATTGTCAAAGAGGGGATTTCTATAGTCTTCAGGGATTCCTAAACTACAGGATAAGTCATGAGGACCTATGAGAATAGCATCTATATCTTTAATTTCTAATATCTCATCTAATGAATCAATCGCTGGTTTACTTTCAATATTTATAATCAAAACTTTACCTGTGTTCCTTTCTAAAAGATAGTGCCTTAAGTTAGGTTCTAAATCTCCTTTACCATCTAAAAATTTCTTTAGCCTCTCTCCCTTCAAAGGACCATACTTTACAGCTCCACAGACTGACTTCACCTGATCTACTGTTTCTACATAAGGTACTATAATACCATCCGCTCCTCCATCCAAAACCATACTAGCAGTATACGGATCTGGTGATGGAATTCTTACAATAGGGGCTAAGTTCAATGCCTTGTAAGTCTGGCACATCCAGGATAATTTATCACGCTCAATAGGCATATGCTCAGTATCAATAAAAACAAAATCAATCCCTGTATTCTTAACCTCTTCAGCCCATCTAGGTGATGTGGAAACGATAAGCGTTCCGTATACCTGTCTTCTTTCCTTTAATGCAGACAAAAGAGCTTTACCATCCATAAAGTCTCCCTCCAGTTCTTCAAATAAAAACAGAGTGGTCTATGAGATGAAATAGTCTAGACCACCCTGTAAAGTTATTATTTCTTTATAAAGAATTGTTGTGGTTCAGCATTTCTTGGAGTATCAAATGTTCCATCAGCTATAAGTTCCTCTGGAACATTTCTCACATAATTTTTAGCCACAACTACATCAGGAGTCTCTCCTACGGTTCCAATAAGCCATATATTCTTTATGTGGAGCTTGACCATTTCTCTAGCTGCCCTATCTAATTCTAGCTGATTCTTAGCTTTCCTTACTTTATCCCAAGCCTGCAAAAGTTTGTACATATCTCCTTCTGGTTTATCTCCAGCTTTACCACCTGATTCCCACCATCTAAGAAATTCTATACCCCAAAAACTTGAAGGAACCATCCAAGTTCCTTCTGCAAGCCAGGGAGCCTGACTATCCATCTGCCATCCAGTCACTTCAAGTTCATTTCCATCATTTCTGGTCTGCCACAAAGTTCTATCTATACTTTTAATTGCTACCTTAACACCCACCGATTCCCAATATTTTCTTACCATCTCAAATATATCTGGCCAAGGACCAAATGCAGGTGTATACTCTATAGTCAACTCTAATCTTTTACCATCTGGTCTCAACCTGTAGCCTTCTTTATCTCGTTTTGCTAAGCCTATTTCATCAAGCATAGCATTTGCTTTCTTCGGATCATACTCTGCATAAGCTTTTTCCCATTCTGGAGAATAATGCAAAACACCAGGAATAAGAGATGCCTGTCTAGGTTTTCCCATACCATTGTAGGCTAACTGATTTATCTCCTCCCTATTAATTGCTAAAGAGAGGGCTTTTCTAAATTTATCATTGTTAAACAGACTCTTAAGGACAGGGTCTTTACAGGAATAATTGAAATAGATAACAGGATTAGCCCCTCTTGCCCCCCTCCATTTTAATACTCTGTAATTACCCTTATCTTTATTCTCCATAAAAAGTGTATAGTTATCTAGAGTGATATGTCTCCATTGAAAATCTAACTCTCCAGTTGTAGCCTTTAAATTTACCATGTTTATGTCTGACATATAAATATTTACTATTCGATCGATATAGGGAAGTTGATTCCCAGCAGGGTCTATCTTCCAGTAATATGGATTTCTCTCCATAATAAATCTTTGTTCAGTAGGTGAATTTGCCGCTTTCCATGCCCATATAGTTGGACTATCTATATCATTTACCCACCAAGAATTTGTTTTAGATTGGAAAAGTTTATACCATGCGTCATAACCAGCTTCTTTAGTCTTCTTCTCTAACTCCTCTTTTGAAGTATATCTGGGATGGAATTGTTTTAAGTAATGCTTTGGTGCATATAAATCTGCACTTTTATCAGCAAACTGGCAGAGGAATAATCCATAAGGACCTTCAAAACTAAACCTTATAGTATCAAGGTATGACCTACCTTACCCTTCAAACTTCTATATACACTGTAAAAGCTATTTAATTTCGCTTCCTCTGCATTTCTGTCAGGGATTTTCCAAGAATCTACTTATACTAAAATTACTCTTTTATAAAGAATTGACAGGTATTAACTACACCATGTGTTGAATATTGTCCACTTTCATAAACTTCTGGAACATTTCTAAAATTATTCTTAACAATTACAAACTGAGGAGGAATTGTACATATACCCATTACATAAAGATTTTTAGCCTGAACATCAAGTATCTGCCTGAACAACTCTCTCTGCTTAGCTGAATCTGTAGTTGTAGTGATCTGAGTATAAAGCGCCATCTGATGCCTTACTTCAGGTGGAGGTGTCTCTCCCTGTTTCCCACCAGACTGGTACCACAGAGCCCATAGAGGCGCCTGTCTTGATGATGGATGATTGTATGGGAAATACCAGAATGGCATTATTAATGGTTCATATCCAGTTCCAGAGTCTCCCCACCATACAACAATATCATGTTCTCCGGCAGCTGTTCTTGTCTCCCAGAGGGACCTATCTTCTACTTTTGTTGCAACTTTTATCCCAACTGCCTGCCAGTATTTCTTTATCATCTCACATGAATCTATCCAATCAGTTTTATCCTGTCCAATCTCTATAGTTACCTCTAAAGTTTTTCCATCTGGACGTAGTCTAAATCCATCCTTATCTCTTTTTGTAAGTCCAATCTCATCTAACAACTGATTAGCCTTTTTAGGATCATACTCTATATAGTTCTTAGCGGCTGGCTCGTAGAAGTATGGGGTCCCTCTCCTCGGAGATACCTGCCATGGTTCTACCATCCCCATGTAGACAAGGTTTATAATCTCCTGTCTATTGATAGCGTGAGAAAGAGCTATACGGAATCTTTTATCATTAAATAATTTTCTCAAAACAGGGTCTTTGTGGTTTAGGTTCAGTATTATGAGCATGCTGTTCATAGATGTATGTGTCTGCTTTATAAGCCTATATCCACCTTTAGCCTTATTCTCTGCATACAAAGGATAATCTGATATAATCTGTCCAATCTTTCTACTCTGCATATCTATTTCTCCAGATAAAGCTTTCATCTTCATAACCTCAAAATTGGTAGCTATATCTACAGTAATTTTATCTATGTAGGGAAGCTGATTCCCAGCAGTATCAATCTTCCAGTAGTATGGATTCCTTTCAAAGCTTATTCTTGTACTGGCTCCGATAGGGGTAACTACCTTCCAGGCATTTATAACTGGTAACTCTGGATTCATCCATGGATCCTTTTTATTATTAAAAAGGTTAATCCAGGTGTTAAACTTTTCTTTTTTAACTAATTCATCTAATTTATCTTTAGCAACATAGTTAGGATGGAACTGTTTAAGATAATGAGAAGGGACTATCATCGCAGTCCCAGCTCCAGCAGTAGCAAGGTTAGGTAAAAATAATCCTGCAGGTTTTTTAAAGCTAAATCTTACAGTATAATCATCTATCTTCTCTACCTTTACAACCTCCCCTTCACTTGTAAAGTATGTAGGAGGCACTGGAGTCAATTCTTTATTAAGCAGGATATCCTTATACCAGAACATAACGTCGTCTGCTGTAAACGGATGCCCATCAGACCATTTCAACCCCTTCCGAAGATAGAAGGTAAATATTCTTCCATTTCCTCCAATCTTCCAACTCTCTGCTACTCCTGGTAGAACAGTCGCAAGTTCAGGGTCTATTCTAACAAGCCCCTCATAGTCTACCTCTCTAGTAAGGAGTGGGGTATCTGCCATCCCCTGCATAACCATTCTCCAGGTGCCGCCATACTTCCCTATCTCCTCTACTGGAACTACTACTATTGGTTTTTCTGGTAATCTTTTCTCTACTGATGGGAGTTTACCCTGTTTTACCAGCTCTGAAAACGATGGAGCTTCTGAAAATTGTGAGATTTTCTTTCCTGTAGCTTTTTCATACTCAGCAGGGCTGTTATACTGAGATGGAGACGGAGCTTTAGGAGCTGGATCAAAGACTGGCTCTGCTGCATAAGAGATGGATGAAATAACAAGAAACAATAAAACCATCATTACAGTAAAACTCTTCTTTATCATTTCTTTAACACCTCCTAAAAATATTGAAATCTTTTAGAGACTCTAAAATTCTCTTACTCTTACTTCTATCTATAGCCTCACTACATACCTCCATACAGCCTAACTCCTCATTTTTTATTACCTTTACCTTTTTCTCTAAACACTACCTCTCTCTTATTGAACTTTCAAGGTACACTTAATTAACTCCTTTAACTCTTCTATCCCTTAGCCTCTATAAACTTATGGATAAGTTTCCGAGAGTTTAGAAATTTTACTCTCTTCTCATTAGTACTTAATTTCTCCATCCTCATCTCTATCCTCTTTTCCTACTTGATTCTCTCACAATAAGCCTTGGTTTTAGTACTACCACCTCCTTTTTGATCTTTGCAGACCTGTTCAGCCGACGCATAAGTAGTTGGGCGGCAGTGGAACCAATCGTGTATATTGGCTGAGAGATAGTCGTCAATGGAGGGTCTATAAGAGATGCCCATTCCAGATCATCAAAGCCTACAATTCCTATCTCATCTGGAATCTTAATCTCCATCTCTCTAAGTGCAAGAAGTGCTCCTGTTGTCATTACATTATTAGCTATAAATATCGCATCAGGATTTGCTCTCTCAATAAGTCTCTTGGCTGCCCTATATCCCCCTTTCTGAGTATATCTCCCATCCTCTACCAGATTCTCATCAAATTCTATCCCTGCATCCAGTAAAGCCTTTTTATAACCATCAAAACGTTCCCTGGCTGTCATTATCTCCAGAGGACCTGTAATAATCCCTATTCTCCTGTAGTCTTCCGATACCAGATGGGACACCCCTTCATACGCTCCGCTTACATTATCGATTATTACCCCATCTACATCCAGATCATCTACAATTCTATCTATCAAAACCAGTGGAATTCCCCTGTTTATTATTTCTCTAATATATCTATCATCTCCACCAGCTGGAGCAAGTATTACCCCATCAACCTTCTTGTTCTGCAGGACTTTAAGATAATTCTTCTCCTTCTCCACATTCTCGTCTGCATTACAGAGAAGAAGGCTATAACCTGCAGGGCTCAGGACATCTTCTATTCCTCTAACTATCTGTGTAAAAAAAGGATTGGTGATATCAGAGACAATTACCCCAGCAAGATTACTCTTTACCTTAGTCTTCTCAATCTCTCTGTACTTTTCATATCCGATCTCTTCGGCTATCTCTATTATTCTTTTACGGGTCTCTTCTTTTATGTATCCCGTATTATAAAGGGCTCTAGATACTGTTGCTGTAGATACATTAGCCCTATCCGCTATATCTTTTATGGTAACCGGCATATATTTATCCTTTCTTATTCAATGTAACTTTATATAGTATACATTGAAAGATACAGTTTGTCAATAGATTTATAAAATAGATTTGGATATGCTATAATTTGTTTATAACGCTTCTTTGATAAGGAGGTTTCCATGTATTTTATAGGCATTGATTGTGGAACTCAAAGCTTAAGGACTGGCATCTTTGATGAGGATGGTAAGCCATTAGCATTTGCCACTAAAGATTATCCAGTCTATTATCCATCTTCAGGATGGGCAGAACAGGACGCAAGAGATTGGTGGGATGCACTGAAATTTACAGTGAAAAAAGTATTAAGAGACTCTGGAGTGGATTTAAAATCTATAGGAGGTATAAGTTTAGATGCCACTGCCTGCACAGTGGTTCCGGTAGATGAAAGAGGAGAACCTTTGAGAAGGGCTTTACTATGGATGGATGTGCGGGCTTTTAAAGAGGCTCAGGAGATAACAGAAACCAACGATGAAGTCCTGAGATTCGCAGGTGGAGATGAATCTGCTGAGTGGATGATACCAAAAGCTATGTGGCTAAAAAGAAATGAGCCAGAGATTTACAATAGAACTAAATACATAGTTGAAGCAACAGATTATCTTATGTATAAATTGACTAGAAGATGGACGGTCTCTATGTGTAATGCCACCTGCAAATGGAACTACGCATCTGTACTGGGTGGATTTCCGGTCAATCTGCTGAAAAAAATAGATATGGAAGAGCTTTTAGAAAAGTGGCCTGAAGATATTCTTAACATAGGGGAGATGTCAGATAAACTTTCTCCAGCTGCAGCAGAAGAGTTGGGATTGCCATCAGGTATCCCTGTAGCGGAAGGAGGCATAGATGCATATCTGGCTATGGTCGGATTGAATATAACAACTCCTAACAGGATGGGGATAATAATGGGTTCTTCTACCTGTGACATGGTTATCACTGATGAGCCAGTTTTCGATACTGGTGTATGGGGACCATACCCAGACGCCCTCATAAAGGGGAAATGGGTATTGGAGGGAGGACAGACATCTACAGGTTCCGTGGTAAAGTGGTTTACAGATCAGTTTACCCAACTATCTTATGAAGAGCTGGACAGCGAGGCAGATAAAATACCCCCAGGGAGTGAAGGTCTGATCGTCCTGGAATACTGGCAGGGCTACAGGTCTCCCATAAGAGACCCGCTTGCTCGGGGAACAATCTGGGGATTAAGTCTGAAACATACACCATATCATATACATAGAGCTATATACGAGGGAACATCCTATGGAACCAGGAATATAATTGAAGCCATAACTTCTAAAGGGGTCACTTTAAATGAGATATACGCATGTGGAGGAGGAACAAGGAGTAAACTATGGATTCAAATTAACGCCGACGTATGTGGGGTCCCGATATATATACCTGAAATAGAGGAGGCGGGCTGTCTTGGATCTGCTATAGCAGGGGCGGTTGGTTCTGGTTTCTTCAAAGATTTACAGGAAGGTGCAGGACATATGGTAAAGATAAAGAGTATTATAGAGCCAAATCTGAAGAATAAAGATATTTATAATTTTTACTTCGATAAATACAGGAAAACTTATGATCAGCTGAAAGAACTCATGCATGAAATGGTGAGATTTACAACTTAAGATAATAACTCGGGGGCTTATCTCACCCCCGAGTTTCTCCCTGCATGCATAAAAGCTTCTATGTTTTCCAGTGGTGTATCTACCGGTAAGTCACAACCAGAACTTAAGATAAATTTTTTAACTCCCCTCATCTTCTCCAGTAAATTTCTGGTGGCTATAGCTACTTCCTCCGGGGTAGACTGCAAGAATACCCTTACGGGGTCCAGGTTTCCTATCAGAGCAATACTGTCAGGTACGATCCTTGAGGCTTCCTTCAGGTCAACCAGACTATCCAGGCTCAATCCAATCGCTCCAGTTTCGGACATTTTCTCTAATAAATGAGTGGTATCTCCACATATATGAAGTATGAGGGGGGACTTTAACTCTCTGACAAGACTAGAAAAATACCTTCCTGAAAATTCTTCAAATTGTTTTGGTGATAGCATTACCGCAGAGGGTTCCAGTACCACGATAACATCTGCCCCGGCATCCAGAAGGGCTTCAGCATAATCTTTTATCACTGATGTGGTAAATTCTATAAACTTATGAGCTAAATCAGGGTTTAATATGACATTCATACTCAGCTCACCTACACCCATAAGTTCACCAGCCAGGGTAAATGGTCCAATAGTATAAGCTCCTTTAACTATAGAAAGATCTTTAGCCAGACCTTCCACCACCTTGATAAATAGAGGCATTCTACCAGAGATACCCCTGTATCTGAGTCTAACAGATTCCAGGTCTTCCTCTGTTTTTATACTATGATCTCTTACAGCAGGATTCTCATTCTCAGAGAAGCTTATATCCAAACCCAACGCCTCTGCCTCTACGGTAAGGTCCATAAAGGGAAAAATTCCATCAGGCTGAAACTTCTCTACCAGCAGTTTTAGAGTCCTGAGCTGAATATCCTTATCGGTCAGGTTCTCTTTTAATGTTGTATTTGAAAGTTTTACACCCGGCGCTCCTAACAGTGGAATTACTAATGTTCTATCTTCAGGTAATTCAAAACTCATATATCAATTTAAGCCCAATAATTCCTTTGCCTTCTCCACTGCTGTTGCTGCATCTGGGGCATAACCATCTGCCCCTATCTCATCTGCATATCTCTGTGTTACCGGAGCACCTCCAATCATAACTTTTACCCTATCTCTTATCCCGGCTTCTTTAAGCACATTGATTGTATCCTTCATAGCCAGCATTGTGGTGGTTAAAAGAGCTGACATTGCTATTACATTTGCACCCTCATTCTTGGCTGTATCTACAAATTTATCTGGGGGCACATCCACCCCTAAATCTATTACCTGAAATCCAGCGCCTTCCAACATCATTGCTACCAGATTCTTTCCTATATCGTGTAGATCTCCTCTAACCGTCCCTATAACTACCTTCCCTTTATAAGCTTCTCCTGTTTGAGTTAAAAGAGGCTTTATCAATTCCATTCCTGCGTGCATAGCCCTGGCAGCTATCAAAACCTCTGGCACATAGTACTCATTATTCTTAAACTTTTCTCCCACAACATTCATCCCGGGGACAAGCGCATTATCCAGGATCTCTTTAGGAGATACACCCTCTTTTAACGCCTGTTCGACCAGCTCTCTCACTTTCTTAGCATTCCCTACAATCAAAGCTTCAGATATCTCTTGTAGATTTACCATCTATTTACACCTCCAAGATATTTTTCAGAAATTCTACCATATATATAAAGAAATTAAAAGTGCTATAATATCCTGAAAGTGTTTAATCTCAAAAGGCAGGTGAAAAAATGAGAGCACTGGTATACTATGGAGCACGAGATATAAGAGTCTCTGAAGTTGAAGAACCTGAACCAGGAAGGGGGGATGTTCTTATCAGAGTAATCGCCTGTGGCGTCTGCGGGTCTGATGTGCACGGTTATCTTGGTATCACAGGAAGACGTATCCCACCAATGATAATGGGTCATGAATTTACCGGGATAGTTACAGATACCGGAGAAGATGTCAATGATATCTCTAAAGGAGATAGAGTAACCGTCTACCCTACCAGATTCTGTGGTAACTGTAGTTTCTGTAAGACTGGTTTAACAAACCTCTGTATAAATAGAACTGTCCTGGGGGTAATGAATGTTAATGGGGCTATGGCAGAATATGTGGTTGTCCCCCAAAATACCGTTATAAAATTACCTGACAATATCGGTCCTATCCAGGGTACCATGCTGGAACCGCTGGGGGTAGTTTACAGAGCAGTAAAGAATGCCCCAAATATCCTGAATAATAGTGTCCTCATAGCTGGGGCTGGAACCATTGGATTACTTCTTCTTCAACTTGTAAAGCTGGCAGGAGCAAATCCTGTCATAGTTACAGATATAAACGAGAGTCGTCTCGACATAGCCAGGAAATTAGGTGCTGATATAGTGTTGAATCCGGAGAGAGAGGATATAAAAGACAATTTATCTCAATTAAATATGGATGGGGTAGATATTGCATTTGAGGCTGTAGGAGCAGAGTCATCTGTTAATCAGGTGTTAAATTCTGTAAAGAATAGAGGAACTTCTATATTGATAGGTAACTCTCAAAGAGATATTACTGTTAATATGCAGAACATAGTTACCAGAGAATTAAAAATCTTTGGAAGCTACACCTATACTATAGAAGAATTCAAGGCTACTATGGATGTTATAAATAGAATCGATACTGAGAGTATTATAAGCAAGGTTATTCCATTAGAAGAATCTCCCAGAGCATTCGAGGAATTAGCTCAGAAGAACAGTAATCTACTCAAAGTGGTAATCAGGCTGGATTGACAAAGAAAGAATGGGGTGATAATATAAGGTACAGAAAATTGATTGGGAGGAGGTAGTATTATGGCAGAAATATTAAGTCTGGATATAAATCCAACATCTGGGAAACAGGGAGATATGGTAACCGCAGTAGTTAAAGCAAGCCCGGATACAAAGTCTGTTTATGGCAGGATCCCCGAGTATGGATACATGCTTCAATTTCGAAAAGAGGGGGATGTTTTTAAATTGAGTATGCAGATCCCGTATGGTGCACCTCCAGGGGTATATATGGTCTCTGTATATCCTGTGGACAACGAAGGTAACAGAGGCGAGGAGAAGAAGTTTAACTTCCAGGTTCTATAAACTCAGACAAAGATATTCCAAGAGCCTTAAGGGATTTAAATATTTCTTCTGATCTCTCCTCATTTTTGCATAATTCGATTTCCTTTTTGATTCTGGCAAATCCTACTGTCCTTAAGGCTCCATTTTCTACAGCTTCTTTTATAAGTTTCTCTGTATCTGGTTCTATACTAAATCCAAGTCTTACGCTAAATCTTACCGCTCTGAATATACGGGTAGGGTCATCTATAAAGCTCCTGTTATGAAGTACTCTAATCACTCTATTTGACAAATCCCTTAACCCTCCAAGAGGGTCAATTATATCCCCTGTTCTACCATCCGGGTAGACAGGAATAGCCAGGGCATTTATAGTAAAATCTCTCCTGTATAAGTCTTCCTCGATGGTCCCAGGTTCTACAATAGGTAAAGCTCCAGGCTTGGGATATATTTCCTTTCTGGCAATAGCTATATCTATATGTTCAACAGGTCCATAAGATATTTCAAACTTGAATGTATAAAATCTCCTAAGTAATCTCCCCTTTTTATTAAGACTTTCAACGTATTCCAGAAATTTTTCTACAGATGACTCAACCACCAGATCCACATCTTTTATCTCTAACTCCAAAATGAGGTCTCTGAGTGTTCCACCCACTGTATAGATATGAATGCCTTTTTTAAAGGCATTTTCCACACATAATCTTACATCAGGAATAGATAGAATAGACAAGAGGGTATCTTTCGACGGCATCTTTGTTTATAGATATCGCCCTTTCTATAAATCTTAAACTGGATGCTAACTTCTCCTCACTATTATAATATATCTCTAAAAGGACCTCTCCTTTTTCTATATAGTCTCCTATCTTCTTCTTAAGAATTATCCCCACGTTGGGATCTATCCTGTCTTCTTTTCTATATCTCCCTGCCCCCAACGTTCTTACCGCCTCTCCTATAAGATATGCATCCAGTCTATCTATATATCCAGAATCTAATGCTATAAAATCATATCTTTTGGCAGAAGGAGAAAGATTACTGATATCTCCACCCTGAGCCCTCACCATATCCAGGAATTTATTAAATGCCATCCCATTTGAAATGGATTCTTTTAACAACTCCTTGGAGGCTATCGTCCCGGCGGTTTCTATGGCCAGTTCTGTAAGGTCTTCAGGTCCGTTTCCCTTCAGAGTATCTATAGCCTCCAGTACCTCCAGAAGATTTCCAACAGCATTCCCCAGAGGCTGATTCATATCCGATATTACGACGTTTACACTTTTACCAAAAGTTTCTCCTATATCTTTAAGCCAGATGGCAAGTTCTTCAGCAGTTTTTATATCTTTCATAAAAGCCCCTGAACCAACCTTTACATCAAATATGATCGTTTTAGCCCCTCCTGCTATCTTTTTACTCAGTATACTGCTGGTAATAAGAGGGATACTCTCCACAGTTCCTGTAACATCTCTTAAGGAATATATCTCCTTCTCTACCGGAACAAGTTCCTCTGTCTGACTTATTATGCTACAACCTATCTTTTCAACTAAAGATTTAAACTCATCTAAAGTCAAAGATGTCCTGAAATTAGGGATAGACTCAAGCTTATCTATCGTGCCTCCGGTATGACCAAGCCCTCTACCAGAAAGTTTGGCTACCTTATATCCAAGAGATGCCAGAAGAGGGACAACGATAAGACTGAGTTTATCACCAACCCCTCCTGTCGAATGTTTATCTATAACAGAAAATTCCCAGTCCAGAATCTTCCCGGTTGAAAGAATGGCAGAGATCAGATTTACGGTCTCTTCCTTAGACAATCCCCTTATAAAAGAAGCCATAAGCCAGGCACTCATCTGATAATCGGCAATCTCTCTCTTATAGAAATTCTTTACAAAAAACTCTATCTCCTCTTTACTGAGACTCTTCCCATCCCTTTTTTTAATTATTATATCTATTGCATTCATACATAGCCTCTCCTTATCCATTCTCTTAATAAGATATCCAGCTTCTTACTTATCCTGTTTCCCATACCCAAAACCTCCTCATGTGTTAGAGGAGAAGTATCTTCTTTATGCACATTGGTGATACTTGAGAGCCCCAAAACCTCCATATTAAGACTCCTGGCTCTTATCACCTCAAGAATAGTTGACATCCCAATAGCATCTCCACCAATAGTTCTGAAAAATCTTATCTCTGCAGGTGTCTCATACGTTGGTCCTTTCACACCTACATACACCCCATCTTTTAATTCCAGACCAATCTCTCCCCCAATCTTCTTTATCTGTCCTCTTAATCTATAAGAATAGGCATTTTTCATATCAACGAAGTTCGGTCCACCTATAAGAGGATTCTCTCCTGTAAGGTTTATATGGTCTGTTATAAGCATTATATCTCCTGGCACAAATGTCTCTCTTATCCCTCCGCTTGCGTTTGTTATGACCAGGATATCAACCCCTAAGCCTTTAAGGATGTCAACAGGCAAGATGACATCTTTGGAAGAATATCCTTCATACAGGTGGTATCTGCCCCTCATAACTATAACCTCCTGATCTCCAACCTTAACAACGTCCATCCTCCCCCTATGCCCAGGTACAGTAGAGAGAGGCATACCAGGAATATCCTGATAATCTATAGAGAATAGTGATGGTTCACCGAATACTGATAATCCAGAACCTAAAATTACTCCTATCTTCTGGTTAAAAAGATACCTATCTTTTAAAAATTTAACTATATCAGTTATCCTTTCCATATTTTCCTCCTTTTCTTATTATATCAGAAAATATATAACAGTTGACCGATCGGCTATAATACAGTATGAAGACCAGTTTAGATTATAAAGTGGAGGAATTTTTTAAAGTTTTCCACAGTTTATTTTGGTGGTAGAAAAAATCAAACTTATCCACAGATAATAAATAAAACTGTTTATTTGTCAGTGCTTATAGCAAACCACTAAAAGAAAAACCCGATGTGCTATAATAAATTCATGAGTACAGGATGGATAGAAGTAATATGCGGCAGTATGTTCAGTGGAAAAAGTGAGGAGCTTATAAGAAGGGTAAAAAGAGCTGAAATAGCCCGGCAGAAGGTCCAGGTCTTTAAACCAGCTATAGATACCCGTTATGAGGATAGAGAGGTTGTCTCTCATGATGGGAATAAAGTATCTGCCTATATGGTAGAAAAAGCTGAGGATATACTTACAGAATTATTGCCGGATGTACAGGTGATAGCTATAGATGAAGGACAATTCTTTGATGATGGTATAGTAAAAGTGTGTCAGACCCTGGCAGATAATGGTAAAAGAGTAATAGTAGCTGGATTAGACCAGGATTTCAGGGGTGAACCATTTGGTCCTATGCCTGAGCTACTTGCTGTGGCAGAAAAGGTGGATAAACTTCAGGCTATATGTATGGTCTGCGGAGGTCCGGCAAGCAGGACTCAGAGACTCATAAATGGAGAACCGGCGTACTATGATGATCCAACTATACTTATTGGAGCAGAGGATGTCTATGAGGCCAGGTGTAGAGATCATCATGTTGTGAGAAGGAGGAAATAAGATGCAAATCGGCGGACAGGCAGTTATAGAAGGAGTAATGATGAGAGGTCCAAATAGCTTCAGTGTAGCTGTGAGGACTCAGAATAATGAAGTGAAGGTCCATAAATCCAGTACAAAGAGTACATTAAACAGCAAAATAAATAAGATTCCAATCTTAAGGGGTTTTATTTCACTTATAGATAGCCTGGTACTTGGAATAAAGGCTCTCAATATATCCGCAGAAGAATATGGAGGCGAAGAGGTAAAACTTTCTAACCTGGATATCTTCATAGCTATGGTTATGGGGATAGGGTTGGGTATACTTCTCTTCATAGTCTTTCCTGCATTTATAGCAAGAATCATACAGAATAGCATATCATCAGCCCTGGTGGTGAATATATTGGAAGGGCTGGTAAGGATAGGTGTATTTCTTGTATATATCTATTCATTCTCTTTTATAAGAGATATAAGAAGAGTATTTGAATATCATGGGGCAGAACATAAAGTCATATTCACTTATGAAAAGGGAGAACCTCTCACAGTAAAAAATGCCGAAAAGAACAGCAGACTGCATCCAAGATGTGGAACAAATTTTTTACTCATAGTTATGGTCGTAAGTATACTGGTATTTTCTCTGCTTGGGAAACAGACCTTACTGTGGAGAATAGTATCAAGAATAATTTTGATCCCGGTAGTCGCCGGTATATCTTATGAGCTGATACGACTGGCGTCCAAATATAGCAACTCAAAAATTGCCAAAATTATAACAGCCCCAGGTCTGGCTCTTCAGTATCTTACAACACGGGAACCATCTCAGGATCAAATTGAGGTGGCTATCGAGGCGGTCAAGTCTATACTGGCACTGGAAGGTGTTCCTTATGTGGGATAAATTAGAAGAGATAGAGAGAAGATATATGGAGTTAGAAGAGTCAATGGCAAAACCTGACGTGATTGCCAATCAAGAGTTATTCCAGAGTCTTGCAAAGACGTATAACGAACTGGGAGATATTGTCGGTATCTACAGGAGGTATAAACAGATAGATAAAGAAATCTCTGATCTCAGGTCTCTCCTGGATGATCCTGAGCTTGGTGGTATGGCAGAAGAAGAATTAGAAAAGCTTGAGGGAGAGAAAGAAAAGCTGGAAGAAGAATTACGTATTAAACTCATTCCAAAAGACTATAGAGATGAGAGAAACGTTATAATGGAGATAAGAGCAGGAACTGGTGGAGAAGAGGCAGCTTTATTTGCCGGAGACCTCTTAAGAATGTATCTGCGATATGTAGAGCGCAAAGGATGGAAGGCAGAGATAATGAGCAGTAACCCCACTGACTTGGGAGGTTACAAAGAGGTTATCGTATCAATTCAGGGGAAGGGTGTTTATAGCAGGCTAAAGTTCGAAAGTGGTGTCCACAGGGTCCAGAGGGTACCTGTAACTGAATCTGGAGGAAGGATACACACATCTACTGCTACAGTGGCTATACTGCCAGAAGCTACAGATGTCGAAGTGGAGATAAATCCTGATGAACTGAAGATAGATACATTCAGAGCTGGCGGACATGGTGGACAGAATGTCAATAAAGTTGAGAGCGCAGTAAGAATAACACATATCCCAACAGGGATAGTTGTAACCTGTCAGGATGAAAGGTCTCAGTATCAAAATAGAGAGAAAGCACTGAGGATCCTGAGGGCTCATCTGCTGGAAATCAAAGAGAGAGAAAGAGAGAATGAAGAGGCTCAGCTCAGAAAAAGTCAGGTGGGTTCTGGTGAACGCAGTGAAAAGATAAGAACTTATAACTTCCCTCAAAATAGAGTAACCGATCATAGAATAGGGTTAACCCTATATAACCTTCAGGATGTCCTGGACGGAGCCCTGGACGAACTCATAGATGCACTTATAAGAGAATATCAGATAGAGCAGTTAAATAATCTATCTCTGACCAGATGAAGCTGATAGATGCATACAGAGAAACCATCAGATTATTCAGGGATAAGATACCAAACAATCAACTTGAAGCTCTCCTTATACTTTCGCTGGTTCTGGATAAGCCCAAAGAGTATATCTTAGCCCATCAAGAATCAGAGTTATCTGAAGCAGAAGTAGAAAAGATAATGGAACTTATAGATAAAAGATTATCAGGTATCCCGTACGCATATCTTAAAAAAGAGAAGGAATTTTTTGGAATCAGGTTTTTTGTCGAAGAAGGGGTTTTAATACCAAGACCAGAGACAGAAACTCTGGTAGAAATAGTTTTAAAAATGGGACCATTCACTAAAGGGTTAGACCTCTTCTGTGGAAGTGGTATTATAGGGTTAACTATTCTATATAATAATGGATGTAAAGAATTCACAGGGATAGATATATCTCAAAAGTGCATAGATGTATCTATTGCAAATGCCAGCAGGTTGGGTTTAATAAACAGGACCAGGTTCATTATGGCTGATATAAGAAGTTTATCTCTGGAAGAAGACTTTGACCTGATAGTTGCAAATCCACCTTACATCCCTGACGATAGATGGAACGAACTGGATAGAGAAGTAAAGAGTGAACCGAGAGAAGCACTCCTGGGAGGAAAAGAGGGGTTAGACTTCTATCCTGAGATAGCAAAGGTCATATCTAAAAATTTAGTCAGGGGAGGAGTATTTGCAGTAGAAATAGGTGGAAAAGATCAGGTAGATAAGATAAAGCAGATATTCAAAGATTATAATATAATAAATGTAAACGTAGAGAATGACTTAAATAACATACCGAGAGTAATCTGGGGTAGAATATAATATGTTTATATCAAAAGATGAGAAAGATATAGAAATTTTAGCTGAATTTATAAGAGATGGAAAACTTGTTGCTTTTCCCACAGAGACCGTATATGGATTGGGAACCAACGCATCTATAAAAGAAAGTGTGTACAGAATATATGAAGTAAAAGGGAGAGGAGAGGAAAAACCGCTAAGTCTCCATATAGGGACACTCAGCAGATTAGAAGATTTTATTGAATTGGACCCTCTAACTAAAAGGTTACTGCTTCATTTCTTGCCTGGACCAATAAATATAATAGTCAGGAAGAAAAAAAATACTCCAGACTGGATAGGAAAAGGAGATACACTGGGTATAAGATTCCCTTCCCTCTTTATTTCCCAGAAACTTCTAAGGATGGCTGATGTCCCTGTAGTTGCTACCAGTGCTAATCTATCTGGAAGAGAAGAACCAAAAAATGCTGAAGATGTGATCAGGATGATTGGAGATAAAATTGATGCCATCCTGGACTGGGGTCCTGTCCCTTTAGGTATACCATCTACAGTGGTAAATATTCTTGAACAGGATATAAACATTATAAGGGAAGGTCCCATTCCAAGAGAAAAATTGGAGGATATAATAGAAGAGATAAAAATAAAGACAGAGCTGGAGGGATTATGAAAATTGCTATAGGAAGTGACCATGCTGGATTTCGGATGAAAGAAGAGCTGAAAGATTATATAAAAACCTTAGACGTAGAGGTGAAGGATCTTGGCTGTTACTCAGAAGATTCCGTGGATTATCCAGATATAGCAAAGGACGTTGCCATAAGTATAGTAAGGGGTGAGACTGATAGAGGGATACTTATATGTGGAACAGGGATAGGGATGAGTATAGCAGCCAATAAAATCAAAGGGATAAGGGCAGCGGTTGGGAATGAGATTCTTTCTGTAAGACTTGCAAGAGAGCATAATGATGCCAATATCCTAACATTAGGGGCAAGAATCATTGGGATTGAAGTGGCAAAAGAGGCTGTCAGGGTATTCCTGGGAACCTCTTTTCTGGGAGGAAGACACCAGAGAAGGATAGAAAAAATAGGTGGAATGGAGGAGTTAAGATGTATCTAGAAGTGAGTGATCCTGAAATATATGACGCCATCAAAGGGGAAAGGATGAGGGAAGAAACAACCCTGGAGCTGATAGCCAGTGAGAATTTTACCAGCCTGGCAGTACTGGAAGCCCAGGGTTCATTACTCACCAATAAGTATGCAGAGGGTTATCCAAAAAAGAGATACTACGGTGGATGCCAGTGGGTTGACATGGTAGAACAGCTGGCGATAGAAAGGGCTAAGGCGCTTTTCAAGGCTGATCATGCCAACGTTCAGCCACATTCAGGAAGTCAGGCTAATATGGCGGTCTACTTCGCAGTCCTGAACCCAGGAGATACCGTTATGGGGATGAATCTATCCCATGGTGGACATCTTACCCATGGAAGCCCTGTAAATATATCAGGTAAATATTTTAACTTTGTCTCTTATGGAGTGAATCCAGAGACAGAAACTATAGACTACGATCAGGTAAGAGATATTGCCAGGGCAAACAGACCAAAACTTATAGTAACCGGAGCCAGTGCATATCCAAGAATTATAAATTTCGAGATATTCTCACAGATAGCAAAAGAGGTGAATTCACCACTGATGGTTGATATGGCTCACATCGCAGGATTAGTTGCTGCAGAGATTCATCCGAGTCCTGTTCCATGGGCGGAATTTGTAACCACAACGACACATAAAACTCTCAGAGGTCCAAGAAGTGGGCTTATACTATGCAAGGCGGATTATGCAAAGGCGATAGATAGAGCCATATTTCCCGGGACTCAGGGTGGACCTCTCATGCATATAATAGCGGCAAAAGCAGTGGCACTGAAGGAAGCTATGACTCCTGAATTCAGGGCGTATCAGAACCAGATAGTAAAGAATGCCAGGATACTGGCAGAGTGTCTGGTGGAAAATGGGTTGAGGCTTGTCTCGGGGGGAACAGATAACCATCTGATGCTGGTAGATGTGAGACCATCTGGTTTGACAGGAAAAGAAGCAGAAAACCTTCTGGAAGAGATAGGAATCACAGTAAATAAGAATGCTATTCCATTTGACCCACAACCGCCAACAATTACAAGTGGCATCAGGATAGGCACCCCTGCAGTAACTACCAGAGGGATGAAAGAAAACGAGATGAGAGAGATAGGAGATATAATATCAAAATGTCTGAAAAAGGAAGAGGATAAAGAAAAGTTAAAGGATAGGGTAAAAGCTCTATGTTCCGCTTTTCCATTATTCTATAAAAACATTGGAGCTGTATAGGAAATAGAGATGAGTTTTCATAAAGCTTACAGGGTAAAAATACTCCTCGTCCTTTTATTATTACTAACTTTTATCCCTACCTTATCTGCTCAGAGCATCTATGACCAGATCTTTATAGCTCCAGGAGTAAATTATACTGTGAACAAAACAGAGAATCCGCCTCTGACTATCCATACGGTAGATATTGACCTTACAAGTCCATTTATCCAGCTGGAAACTGTTCTGGCAAAGGATTCTCTGTTTAATAGAGAGGTACTGAGCTCTATGGCTACCAGAAACAGGGCTGTAGTGGCTATAAATGGAGATTTCTTCGATCCAAATACCGGAAGTATAGTAAATCTTATGGTTAAAAACGGAGAGATTATTAAAACTCCCATACCAAGAGGAGTTTTCGCAATCACAAAAGATAATCTCCCAGTGATATCTCTATTTACTCTGAGTATAGATATCGAAACTCCGTATGGAACTATAAGGGTGAATAATCTGAATACCCCAAGAGGAGGTAATGAGGCTGTTCTATTTACAGATAAATTTGGTAAAAATACTATGGTCTCAAATGGTTCTTTAGCTGGTATAGATGTTGAATTGTTAAACTTTTCTCAGCCTTTACCTCCTTCCGGGATAATAACAGCAAGAATTGGAGAAAGTTATTATGGGGTTACTGCATCACCAATCCCTCAAAAAGGAGGAACACTATCTATTGGTGGTAAAGCCCTTTCATATCTTCCATATCTTAAAAAAGGTGATACGGTCAGAATTATAACAAGATTGAATCCATCTCTTGATATCATACAGGCAATAGGGGGAGGAGCTATGCTATTAAAAGATGGTAATATAGTTTTTGGATCTACAGGAGAGCAACCTTTATCCAGAGAAGTAACAGACAAAAAAAATCCCCTTACTGTAATAGCTACAGACAATAATAATAAGGTATATTTCATAGTAGTTGATGGCAGAAATAACCAGAGTGATGGTATGACATATTTAGAGATGGCAAATTATTTAAAAAACTCAAGTATGAAAGATGCCTTAACTTTAGATGGCGGAGGGTCCAGTGAGTTAATAGTAAGAGATGAGATAATGAATTCTCCTTCAGATGGTAGAGAAAGAGCCATAGCAAATGCCCTTATAGTAAGGGCATCTTTACCTGCCGAAAGTCCCAGTATTCTTACCATCAGTCCCAGGAGGATAGTATTGAAAGAAGGAGAGGTCTACAGGTTCTCACCATTACTCCAGGATAAGTATGGAAACCTCTTCCCGATAGATTTAGAAAAAATAAAATGGTCTACTGATAATATTAATGGCTCTGTTACAAAAGATGGTACATTTTATGCTAATTCTTCTGGAAATAGCAGGGTTATAGCCAGATTTAATGGGTTAGAAGCAATATCTGAGGTTTCTATTCTACCGGCAGATAGTAATCTAAGAAGATTAGAGGATTTTGAGAATAACCCTTTAATCTCAATATCGGGTAGCGGATTTGATCCCGGCTCGACCAGGATATCTCTATCTAATTCCACCTATCTCAGTGGAAGAACATCTCTGAGATTAGATTATTCCCTTCTTGAGGGAATCCAAAGTTTTATATATATAAACCTCAATATACCTTTACCCAGGGAGAGTAAAAAACTTGGTTTCTTTCTCTATGGAGATAAAAGTGGTCACTGGATAAGGGGGATGTTCAGAGATAGCAATGGAAGGATCTGGGTTGGAAACTTTACCCCTGCTACTACCGGGATAGACTGGGAGGGATGGAAATATCTCGAGTTAGACCTATCATCTTTAGATATATTTGCAGGGGATAAAACTGCCAGGATTGAACCACCCCTTGAATTGCTCCAGCTATATATGGT
>Ga0116168_1000348_pt1 | contig 46437 bp, 44 predicted proteins | sample AD_UKC129_MetaG_FD_89795 | JGI IMG/M metagenome (GOLD analysis project Ga0116168, IMG submission 89795) | Active sludge microbial communities of municipal wastewater-treating anaerobic digesters from Canada - AD_UKC129_MetaG | ecosystem: Engineered > Bioreactor > Anaerobic > Digestate | place... | reverse complement strand
CCACCCAAAAACATCATATCTTTTTTGCATAACTTATTTCCACTATATCTTTTTATCTGTTTTTGAAAAACTAAATTCTGCTTTGTACCTTTTTGGAGTGGAATTTACCTTTTCAAATGAGGGGATGCCCTTTACATCCTGGAATATTCGGCAGCCTATTGACACCCGCCAGGAATCAGCGTACAATAGTACAAAATCATACAGGCAAAAGGCAACGATTGGGAGGAGTAGGCATTATCCCGAAGCACAGAGAGGAAAAGCGTTTGGTGGAAGCTTTCCGTGACGGATATGCTGAAGGTGTCCCATGAGCCGTGAACCCAAATCCATTGTGAAAGTAGGCTTCAACGGAGCATCCCACCGTTACAGGGGAGATAGTATAAGGTTTTTATAACCCGTACTATAATGAGGCGTGTGCTATTTTTGCACAAACACAGGTGGTACCGCGGAGCGCGTTTGAAGCCTTCGTCCTATGAACAGGACGAAGGCTTTTTCAGTTGTTTTATCAACCGTCATGCCTGCCGGTCCAGCCTGTTATGGCCGCATTGGCTGAACGAGCCTGATCCCGGACAACCCAGGTTGCCATGACGCAAAAGCCTGTGAGGAGGTTGTGATATGCTGGGAAAAAAGTATGATTTTCGAAATGCGGAAAAAAGACATCTCAAATCATGGATGGATGAGGGGATCTATCGTTTTGACCCCGAATCAATCAGGGAGATCTATTCCATCGATACGCCGCCGCCCACGGTAAGCGGAAGTCTCCATATCGGCCATATATTCTCCTACACCCAGGCCGAAATGATCGCGAGGTTCCACAGGATGCAGGGCAGGAATGTATACTACCCCATGGGCTTTGACGACAACGGCCTTCCCACCGAACGCCTGGTTGAAAAGGAGATTGGAATACCGGCCAGCCAATTGCCGAGGGAGGAGTTCATCCGGCGCTGCATGGAGGTTGTTGAAAAGTATGAGGCAGAATATAAAAACCTCTGGCAGTCACTGGGGTTCAGCGTAGACTGGGACCTCTCATACCAGACAATCAGCCCCGTTGCCAGGAGGATATCCCAGAGATCCTTTCTTGATCTTGTCAGATCAGGCCGTGCCTACCTGGAAGAAACCCCTGTCCTGTGGTGCACCACATGCGGAACATCCATAGCCCAGGCCGAACTGGAATCAAGGGAGCTTGAAACCCGCTTTATCACGATCCCCTTCGTGGTCGAAGGCAGGGAGATCCCGGTTGCCACCACCCGGCCTGAGCTTCTCTATGGCTGTGTAGCCCTGTTTGTCCACCCGGAGGACAGCCGTTATGCGGACATTACGGGAAAAATGGCCCGCGTTCCCCTCTATGGTTTTGAAGTTCCCGTTATGGCAGATCCGAGAGCCAGCATGGAAAAGGGAACCGGAGCGGTTATGTGCTGCACCTTCGGCGATACCACCGACCTGGAGTGGTTCCAGGAACACAAGCTGCCATACAAACAGGTCATCATGCAGGACGGCATGATCTCAGGCAATGTCCCGCATATAGGCGGGTTGAAGGTCGAAGAGGCCCGCAGCCGCATTATCGGACTCCTGGAGGAAAACGGGCTTATAAGAAAGAGCGAGGGCATCATTCATAGCGTTTCGGTCCATGAGCGCTGCGGGAAAACCATTGAAATAATCCCCTCCAGGCAGTGGTTTATACGTATCATGGACCAGAAGGAGCGCCTGCTGGAGGCTGCGGACAAAATACAGTGGTATCCTCCTTCAATGAAGACCCGTTACCAGTTATGGGTTGAAAACCTCAAATGGGACTGGTGCATATCAAGACAGCGATATTTCGGCGTCCCCTTCCCCCTGTGGTACTGCAAGGCTTGCGGTTCCGCGATATTCGCAAGGGATGAGGACCTGCCGGTTAACCCGCTGGATACCGCCCCGCCCCATCCCTGCGGCTGCGGATGCCAAGAATATGTCCCCGAAAGCGCGGTTATGGACACCTGGGCCACCTCGGCCCTGACCCCGCTTATCAATGCCAAATGGGGGGAGAAACAGGAAGACGGCAGGCTCATCCCCATGACCATGCGCACCCAGGCTCATGAGATAATACGGACATGGGCTTTCTACACCATAGCCAAAAGCCTGTTCCATACCGGCCGGATTCCATGGAGGGATATCATGGTCTGCGGATTCGTAACGGTCGATGGGCAGAAAATAAGCAAATCAAAAAACAATGCGGGCTATTCGCCGGCTGAGCTGATCGCGAGATATTCGGCAGACGGGCTCCGTTATTGGGCTACCAGCTGCAGGCTCGGAACAGATACCCAGTTTTCCGAAAACGAGCTTAAGGCTTCGCAGAGATTCCTGACCAAGCTCTGGAATGCCGCCAGGTTCTGTTCCATACACCTAAAGGACTATGTCCCGTCAGAACCTGCATCCCTTTATCCCCTTGACGCCTGGATCCTTGAAAGATGCAGGGAAACCACCATGAAGGCACGGGCACTTCTGACCCGCTATGAGGTTGGCGCTGCCAGGTCCGAGGTTGACATCCTCTTTTGGAAAGATTTTTGCGATAATTATCTTGAACTTGTCAAGGACCGGCTTTACAAACCTGAGGTCCATGGGGAAGAAGCAAGATCCTCAGCCCGGTATGCCCTGTATTGCAGCCTTTCGACCATTCTTAAACTGTATGCCATCTATGTTCCCTTCATCACCGAGGAAATCTGGCAGCACATTTGCAGAAAACATGAGAAGGAGCATTCCATCCACCAGACGCTTTGGATGGATGATGGAAGGCTCAGCAGGGATCTGCTGGAATTCGGAGAGGCTGTGAAGGCTGTCCTCGGCGAGACAAGGAGGTATAAATCGGAGCACAAACTGTCTCAGAAAGCCGGGTTTGAACATCTGGCTATCCTGATGGAAAAGAGATTCATACCCTGGTTCAGACGCAGCATGAAGGACTTCATGGCCTGTTCCGGGGCCAGGGACATCACGCTGCAGGAAGGACCAGCTTCGGTTGAAATACGGGAATGATTGAAGGAAAAGCCCTTCTGGATAAGGATTTTTATTTACCTCGATGGATAAAGATGGCAGAATACCGTCGAATGGTTGGTAGGAAGAGTAAAAGGCTGATTAAAATCAATGATTGTTAAAAGAGGCTGTCTTTATGACAGCCTCCTTATATTTCCAACCGATATCACCTGAAGTTCACGCTGTTCATTACATCTTCAAGCTGCCGGGCCTCTTCTTCGGTGAAGCTTGAAAGGGTGAACAAAACCGCAAAACCATCCTTTAGGAAGACATACATGGTCTGATAAACATCAATGCCGGCGAAAGTCTGTATTCCCTTAACCCTGGCAAGCTCCTTCCCGCTGATTTTGACTGTCTCCACTTCTTCAAAGGTCATATCAATGCCCGAGGCTTTTATTCCTTGGACCTGTATGTTCAGATAACTTCTCGCATCCTTGATAAATGCGGCATACTGGGAAATATTCTGTGCCATGATACTGATATATGGGTTGGTGCCGCCTGCATAATCAAGAGGATAGAATGAAGTAAACAACATGGGAATTACTTGCATGGCCTCCAGGTCAATAGTTCCCTCCCCGGTTTCGCTGTTCAGGAAATCCATCGTGTTTTGCAGGATCTGGGCAAACTCTTCCCTTGATGCTATATACCAGCCTTCCGGTATGGCCACCGTGAAACCGAAGTATGGATTGGTATATGTGTTGCCTTCAACTCTTCCGTAAACATCATCGGCGTCAACTCCGCCGGCTGATCCGGGATCAATTTCTGAACCCTCGGAAGGCTCCGCCGGTTCTTCGCTTTCCTGAGGGGTGGCCGGGGGCGTTTCAACCACAGGTTCTCCTGCGTCTCCGGGCATGGCCGACGGCGTTTCTCCCGGCTTTGGTGTCTCCGTTTTTACATCGCCGGTATCGGTGGTATCAGCAACATCCCCGGCAATATCACCAGTTTTATCCGCCGGTTCCTGCTTTTTCCCGCATCCGGCAAGGACCGATACCAGAAGGATAAGTGCCAGAAGTATGGCAAGGGCTCTTTCAACTCTTTTCATAGATTATTCCTCCAAACCAGAATCCGAGGCCCGTATTCCTTTTACGCGTAAATCTCATGCCCGGTTTCTCTTTGCCCAATGGTCTGTAATATAGATTATGACACAATCCCGGGCTTAAGGCAAGCTAATCGGGGATTGCCCGGCCGCAACCGGTTTCTTAAAAAACAACGATTTTTTGGGGAATGCCATAACAGATTTTGTGACATATCTCTACAAATTCTTGCTTTATTGTTAAATATCTCTACGCATCTTGACATATATTGACCAAAGCGTTAAAATTCAAACATATAATTTAATTCTGGGGGGGAAACTCAAGATGAAGGCAACAGGAATGATCCGAAGCCTTGACCAATTGGGAAGAATCGTAATTCCCATTGAACTGCGCAGAGTATTGGACATAGAGATCGGAGATGGTCTGGAATTCTATTCCGACGACGATTCTATCGTTTTGAAGAAATATGAGCCGGCTTGCATCTTCTGCGACAATGCACGTGACATCAGGCAGTACAAGGGCAAGAATATTTGCGGCGAATGTTACGATCTGCTGAAAGAGAAGCTATAAACAATTGGTCTGTTGGTAGAAAAGAACGTACAGTAATGAAACTGTACGTTCTTTCTATATATATGCTTCCTTCTATTCTTTCTGCCTGGCTGCTTTCTTGCCGGAATGATCATTGTTTTTGGACCGGTACTCCTCCCATACCTTCCAATTCTCAGCGGCAACCAGCTTCCAGTAATTGTCCACCTGCTTCTTCTGGTCTTCTTTCAACTTGTTATAGGCATCCCTTGCGGCTTTAACCGCCGATTGCGAAATATTTTGGCCGTTGGTATAGATTTTGTTTATCAGGTCGCACACATTCCTGACCGCTTCATCCTTCTTCTGGGCATTCTTATCCTTCTTGTCCTTATTCCCGTCTGTTTTGTCCTTATCTGTCTTATTGGAGCAATCCAGGATAATGCCATGTGTTCCGGATATGCCGCTGTTGCTGCTGCCCTTCACCACCCATATGGGGGCTGTTACGGCAATGTCCTTGTCAAACTGGTCAACACGGATATAGTAATAGGGACGGTCAGCCGGCAAGGTCAGATCCAGCGTATAGGACTGGACCGCCAGGGTCTGGCTTGTGACTATCTCACCGCCTTTGGAGATGACCGAAACCTTGCCGATTGTTTCACTGCCGGATTCCTTGAGCTTAACCCTGATACGGACCTCATCGGATGCAGTATTGACTATGGAACCCATGATGTGTCCGTTAAGGGTATACCTGATCTCCAGGTTTTCGTCCTCGGTGGCATACACCCTCCTGTTTCTCATTGCGTCATACAGGTCGTCGCGGGTGAGCTTTTTGGCCAGTATTACGGTCCGGGCAGTGTTGGCATCCCCGAAATTGGCGCTCCGGTTATCCTGGTTGTTGGTCGGCGCCAGGTGCCAGCCCTTATCCAGCGCCCTTGTATAATAATCATAGGACCTGTAGTACTTGTCGCTGCCCACGGCTCCTTCCCCGTTTCCTGCCTCGATGAGCGACACCAGGGCATCGATCTCCCCGTCATAGTAGTTGAAGTCGTGGAAATCACCATGCTCCTTTCCGGGATGGTTAAACTGCGAGATGGATCCGGTATGCTTCTTCAGTTTATTATAGTAGTTCAGGAGCCCGCCGGCTCTGCTGAATGCGGCTTCACCGGCTGTTTCAAAGCCATTGGTATTGAAGGTATTAATATGCCCGTTGCCATTATTCCAGGCCATTTCGTAGCCAAAAATGGCAACGAACCTGCTGTCCGTAAAGGTATCCGCTATGGCTTTGCCACCGGTCCACTCCGAGCTTTTGCTGCCATCTGCCAATGTTGCTTCGGCAGCGTTGTCAAACATGCCTGAGTCATCGGTCACCGCAAAGAAATCCAGCCCGGCATCATCCCTGGCATGCCGGTAAGCCTCCTTCAGGCTTCCTTCGCCATCGGACAGGCTGCTGTGCGCGCTTAAATGGCCGAAGTACAGGTTATAGTCGTCTATCTCGTCATAATAATAAGGCGGATCGGTTATAACCGGCACGCTTTTATTCCCGTCAGACCGGCTGTTCCACCATTGCACCCAGTTGAAGCCGAAGAGCCAGTACCAGCAATAATACCATCCCGGCCATTTGTTCCAGCCCGACTCCTTCCAGTTCTGCCAATCCGGCCAATCTTTACTCCTGGACCACTCTTCCCAGAAGTCTTTCCAATCGTCCCAATCAGACCGGCCTTGCTGCCGGGACCAATCGGTGTAAGAAAAGGCCGCATATCCTGCCCGGTTGACCGCGGCGACGGACGGAACGGATATAGTGCCGAAAAGAAGAGCAGCACATAACGCAAGACAGGTAAATAACCTTTTCGCAGACATGGCATCAATCTCCTTTTGCATATCATTAAAGATCCGGATAATTTTCGGGAATAACATGACCGCCAGACGGAATATGTAAACCTTTGCTGCCAACATGAGGCAATACCGCTCCAGCGGCAATTTTATTATATTCCGTTAACTCGCAGGATTTTCGTTTCCCGATTTAAGTCTTGTTTTCTTTCACATAAATTTTTCGTTACATGCTGCCGATTGCCGGGGGATAACAGATCCGGGAGAAATGCGGAATGGCAGGAAGCAGCCCGTGTATGGACTGCTTCATAGTAAACCAGTATAGAAGAATGGTTATATTCATACTGACTGTTCCCGATTAGCGCGAGCAATCAACAGGATTTTAGCCGTGATTAGTCAGCGGAATCTTGCTGTGAGAAACTTCATTTTACAGTGCTTTGCAGGAATGGGGTAATCCCGTACCTCTTTCTATCCGATCGCGGCTTTCAGCACAGCCTCGATTTTTTCCAGCGTGGGTACGCCTTCGTGTATCTTTTCGCCATCCACATAAAAGGTCGGAACATACCAGTAATCATACTGTTCAGCGATATCAGGGTTCCTGGTCTCGTCAATTCTTTCTATTTCAATGGCCCTGTACTCGGGATTATTCTCCATAAGGCTTTTGAGATAGCCTTCAGCCCTCATGCAGTACGGGCATGTGGGGATCATGAACATGGTTACCTTCTTCATAATGCCTCCAGTCCTTATCAGGTTGTTTGTTATATTATACCCTTAAACAACTTCAAATTGCCACACCCTGCCCGCGAATACATGTAAGGTATAGCCGCTTTTCGTACGCAACTGGGGTTTTGTCGAAAAAGACAATATCCTTATCTAAAAGAATAAAAAACTAATTGTGACAATGTAATCGAGTGATAGAATTATTTGGTAACCTACTTTGTATGATTTATAAAGGGAGGACTTGCTTATAATTAGTTAATTGTATCCTGTTCCCGCCTGTGATAGTATCAGTTCATAATTCCAACCTGACATTCCTGTTGAGAGGTGAACCTACATATGTTCAAAAAACTGTTATCTGTTATCCTGGTTTGTATACTTGCTGCCACCATGGTTGCAGGCTGCGGCGGAAGGGCAAACGACGAAGATGGCGATAAACCCCTGAAAAGTGCTTCTGACAGGGCCGACCGCGAAGAAAGATCCTCTGGTAATGAGGCCAAGAAAGGTAATGACACAGAAGAAGAATCTTCCGGCTATGATGAGGACAAGGACGATAATGACATATCCGGGAAAGTTGAAAAAGAAGCAGGGGAATTCAAAATTACCATAGATCCGCCTAAGGGGTGGGAAGAATACAAACATGCAACCACATAGACCGTGCTTTATTACTATAAAGAAGTTAAGCGACTGGAAGCAGTCCGCAATTTCGTAATTTATAAATACGATCCTGGCTCTACCTTTAAAACCTTTGCTAACGCGAAGGAAGCAGCCGAGTATTATGTAGATACCTTTAGAAAACATTACGAGGACAGGGGCGAAGTCAGCGAAATCAAACAGGTATCCATAGATGGTCTTGATGCCTTCAGGATTGATATAGTCATGGAAGGAACGGAATACCTGGAAAAGCAGATTATCGTTATTTTCATGAAGGATGAAACGCTGTTCGAGGCTAATGGCATATGCCTGGCTGATGACCAGGAGGGCATCGAGGAAATTGAGGCCATCCTGAAATCCCTCAGAATCGATTAGGGAACTGCTTTTGAAAGTACCGTATGTTCATTAATATATCGCTCGATTCTCTGTTGAGGGAGGAAACCCATATGTTCAAGAGGTTGTTGTCTGTTTTACTGGTTTGCTTCCTTGTGTTCACCATGGCAACAGGCTGCGGCAGAAGCGCATCGGGTGCAGACAGTGATGAGCCTGAAATAAGCGCATCAGGCAAGGCCGATCCCGATGAAAAGGCTCCCGGCAAGGATACCAAAATAAAAGATGACGACACAGGCAGTATGATTGACGAAAAAAGTGAAGACACAGGCAGCATCAATGCAAAAGAAAGTGAAGCAGAAATAAAGCCTGCAAAAGAAAGGGATACAGGGGAGGATGAAGGCAGTGCGGAGGAACAGGAAAGTCCCGAGCTTGAGCTTGAGTTTGAAGCTGAAGCTGAGGCTGAGGGAGAAGCTGATGTTGGCTCTGAAGATAGCAGTTTTAACTCATCGCCAGCTGCCGGAGGGTTCACCGTGACCATTGTTGCGCCGGAAGGATGGAAAAAGCTGCAAGTCCCCTATGAACTCATATTGCTGTATTACGAAAAGAACGTTAATCAAAGCGTGCCCCCGGCTTTTTCCGTGTTTCTGCCATATGGTGAAACGCACAGCACCACTGAAGAAGAGGCGCAGTATTTTGCGGAGCAGGTTAAAGCCGCTTACCCTGATAATTCCCAAATTGGCCAAATCATGCAAACAACAATAGATGGTCTTGACGCTCACAGGGTTGATGTGGTCTATCCGCTGTTTGGAGATATGAAAAAGGAAATTGAGGTCTTTTTCATCAAGAATGGACAGATGATTGTGGCTGCCGGCGGCTGTTCAGTCGATGACGATGAGAGCATCAGGGAAATTGAAGCCATGCTGAAATCCCTCAGGATCAGATAGGGAACGGTTTTTGGGACAGCATCTGCGATACCGGAAGAACGCTTTCTCCAACAACATTATTTTGTAATCATCAAAGGGACTATATGAAGGATTCCAGGGATGGTTACGCTGTCAATCCCGCTTGCGGGATTTGCGGCAGAAACCGTCCCTTATTCTATGCTGTACTTTCCGGAATGGATGACCTTCCCTGTCCTGTCCAGTATGAAGTATTTATGGTTATCATATTTGTATGCCCTGATATAGTCTTTGCTGAAATCTTCAACCTCATCGTAAACCGCGTCGATAACCATTTCGCCCGCGGTATTGATAAACCCCCATTTACCTCCCGCATCCATCTTAGTCTGGACCGCCGCCAGGCCATTGCAGAAATCCTTTGCCCATGTGAAACGGGGTTCTATGGCGACTTTCCCTTCCTTATCGATGTAGCCGTACAGGTTATCCTTCACGATAATCGCCAGGCCGTCGGAAAAGGTGCCGAAGGCATACTCCGCCGGGGCCAGGATATTGCCGCTCTTGTCTATCATATACTTCCCGCCGTCTTTCTCCCCGTAGGCCACACCCTCGCCGAAATCGCCGGCATACTCGAACTGGGGCTGGATGGTGATGGTATAGTCAGGGTCTATATAACCGAACAAGTCATTCTGCCTGATGAGGGCCAGCCCGTCCGAAAAACCGGAACATATTTCAAAGCTATCGGGAATAAAGACCTCTCCGCTGGTATTGATAAAACACTTTACAACTTCTTCTCCCTGCTCCATCCAGACCAATGCACGGCCTTCGGGAGAGAAGCTATCGGCATACAGGAAGCGGGGACTTACAATCTCTTTCCCGGTGGCATCTATATATCCCCACAGCACGGTCCCCGATTGCCAGTCACCCGTACATACCGCCGCATAGCCGTTTGTGAACTCTCCAGCGCCTGTATATTTGGGCGGAATGACAGCCTGGTTCCTGGTATCTATATAACCATACAGATCTCCGTCCGATATGATTGCCAGGCCCTCGGAAAAAAAGCCGGCATACGCATATACAGGCTCTATGACCGTTTTGCCCTCCAGGTTGATATAACCCCATTTCCCGTCGGCTTCAAAGGGCAGCAGGGTTTCATTAAAGTCCCGTGGCAGAATAGCAGCCCCGGCGCCCGGCTTTTTGGAACAGGAACCCAGAAATAGGATTGCTGCCATCAGGCATAACACTATAATTGCTTTTTTCCCCATTACAATCCTTCCTCTTGGGCATTGGCTCATGATATACACTATACTACAACATTGCCATGGTTAAATAAATATTGGCGATATACCCGTCATTGTCCGAATACTGCCTCCCCCAGGACCTTCCCGATGGAATCATTTATGACCAGGTCGGCACGCCGGTCATACGGGGTGGAGGATTTGTTGATCAGTACGAGCCTGCTGCCGCTATAGTAATCTATAAGCCCGGCTGCCGGATATACCGCGAGGGAGGTGCCTCCGACAATCAGCATATCGGCTTTCCTGATGTGTGCGGCAGCCTTTGATAAAACGCGCATATCCAGGCCTTCCTCATACAGGACAACATCCGGGCGGACTATCCCGCCGCACTTTTGGCACTTCGGGACTGTTTCAGGATAGTTTACCACGTACTCCAGGCCATATTTCTCCCCGCACTTCATGCAATAGTTCCTGAAAACCGACCCGTGGAGTTCCTGGACTTCCCTGCTCCCGGCCATTTGGTGCAGGCCGTCGATGTTCTGTGTAACCACAGATTTTAAAATACCCCTCTTCTCCAGTTCGGCAAGAGCCAGATGGGCGCGGTTTGGCCTGACATCGGCAAATATGAGGTTGTTCCTGTAATATTCGAAGAACTCCCCGGGATGAGCCATGAAAAAGGTATGGCTGAGCAGTTCTTCCGGTGAACGCCCGTATTTCGTCAGGGTTTTGTATATGCCGTCCTCGCTTCTGAAATCGGGAATATTGCTATCGGTCGATACTCCCGCTCCGCCGAAGAAAACCACATATTCGCTGCTGTCAAGCATATCCTTCAGGGTTCTTATCCTTTCATCTTCCATCAAAACACCCCCTTGATACCTTTGCTGTCATAGCCCGCTTATATTATAGCACTTTTATCCGCTGCCATAATGGCCCGGGGCTTTGCCGGAAGGGAAAATTTAAAGGCATCGATAGATTTCTATCAATGCCTCTTCTCATTTCCATCCGGGTTACCAGTTGCTCAGGCGGGAGTCCTCCGGCTCCTGGCTGTTCCATTCCTTGAATAGAAGGATGGCCCGCTCCTCGGGCATGGGCTTGCTGATATAGTAGCCCTGGGCCCTGTGGCACTTGTGTTTCATGAGATATTCCATCTGCTCCTTCTTCTCTACACCCTCGGCCAAAACTACAAGGCCCATTTTCCGCCCCATCATGACAATGGTATCTATGAAGCTTTCTCCCATCTTTCCCGTCAGGAGGGCATCAATAAATGATTTGTCAATTTTCAGCGTATTTATGGGAAGCTGTCCCAGGTAGCTCAGGGAGGAATAACCTTTGCCGAAGTCGTCCAGTGCGATCCTAACCCCTGCCTTCCTTAACTGGAGAAGCCTTGTCCTGATATTCTGGAACGACTGCATCATGATCGACTCGGTGATCTCAAGCTCCAGCTGCCTGGGTTTAAGGCCGAATTCCTCTATAACAGCCAGCACCATATCTACAAAATCATCCTGTAAGAGTTGCAGGATGGAAACATTGACCGCTATCATCAGGTTTTGGTGGCCCATATCATTGAGCTTTTTGAGGAACAAACAGGCATTCCTGAGCACCCATTGGCCGATGGGAATAATAAGATGGGTTTCCTCGGCGATATTAATAAAATCCAGGGGAGATACAAAGCCCAACTCGGGGTTGTTCCAGCGGATCAGCGCCTCGAAGCCCGTGATCTTGCCTTCCAGGAGGTCCACCTGGGGCTGGTAATGCAGGAAGAACTCATTGTTGCCCAGTGCTCCCCTGAGGTTCTTTTCTATCTTCATCCTCTTGTCGAACTCAACCTGCAGATCCCTGTTGTAGATGTAATACCTGTTCTTGCCTTCGGCCTTTGCCTTATACATGGCGAGGTCCGCATGGCGCAAAAGGTCCTCGGTGTTTGTCCCATGGTCCGGATATATTGCGATTCCAACACTCACGGTAACGTATAATGTACTCCCGGCAATGACGAAGGGTTTATTAAAGTTGCGGATGATCTTCTCCGCGAATTCCTCAACATCTTTCAGGCTCCTGACATCGTAATAGCAGATGATGAATTCGTCGCCACCAAGCCTGTATATTTGCTGGTTCTTTCTCATTATGGAAGACAGCCTCTTACCCATCCGGATAATGAGCTTGTCGCCATAGCTGTGCCCCAGCGTATCATTGATAAACTTGAAATTATCGGAATCAACGTACAACAGGGCGCATAGCCCATCCTTTTTAGCCTTGATTATATCCTGCATGTGTTCAGACAGGCACAGCCTGTTGGGAAGCCCGGTAAGCGAATCATGATAGACATTATGCCTGAGTTTTTCCTGAATGTCCTTCATTTCTTCATACTTGACGCTGAGCTCGCCCTGTGTCGCAAAGAGCTCCTCGTATGTGGCTTCCATCTCCCTGTAGCTTTCCTGGAGCTGCCTTTCAGCGGCCTTCAGCCTCCTGACATAGATCATCAGGACAACCAGCAAGGCTGAAAGAACAGTTATAACACCCAATCCGATCAGAACGAGCGTCCTGTATGTTTCAAAAAAGGAGAAGGGCCTGTTGATGATCTGACTGTTCTCGTCCACCCGGTCAATAGGGATTTCGAACTTGGACAGCTGATTATAGTCATAAATTGTACTTACGGTTTTCTCATTGGATATGGGAATACTGGAGGCAGGTTCGCCGTTCAGAATTCGCAGGGCTATGTTTGCAGCAACCTCACCCTGTTTTCTGCCGCTTAGCATGCTTCCGCCTATGGCCCCATGCCCGATGGTGAAATCATAGAGATTGAAGACCGGAACACTGGTGCGTTCACTGATCATATGGCATAACTGCTCAAAGCTCATGGTCCTTCCTTCCCTGTCAACATAGAAGGAAAGAATAAAAATGGCGCTGTCCGGCTCAGCATTGCCGACGGCTTCGAACACCTCTTCGTACGTCATGTTATTGAGGCTGACTCCCTCTATATCTGGCCTGATCCTTTTCAGGGTGAAAAGGGCCAGCTGCCCGGAAGACATGGCGCTTTCGGTATTGTCATAGACCATATATATCTTTTTCAGGCGGGGCATTGCTTCAATGGCGAGCTTTACCGTATCGCCGGGATCAACCTGTTCCAGCACGCCGGTCACGTTTTCATGGCCGTTGATAATGTTGGCAACCCCCATCTCATTGACCCCGCAGAAAACCACGGGTGCGTCGGAAAACAGCTCTGCCCTGTGTTTCAGCGAAAACTCAAGGGCAGCGTCGTCGGACGTTATAATGATGTCAATCCTGCGATCTTTATATTTAAATAGAAAATGCTCATACAGACGGTCGAGATTTTCCTGGCTGGGATAGTTCTTCCAGTCCATGTATTCAACAGAGATATCCAATATATACTTGGTCATATAGTCGGATTTTTCAAGTGAATTGAGGATTCCTTCGACGATTTCCCGGGTCCATGTGAATCCCTCATGGTATGAGTTCAGTATAAGGACGTGCCTGGGCTCGTCAATACGTAGCGCGCTCCCGGGCACAGCGGTAATTATGCCAAGTATTAAAATAAAAATAACAAACACGGTTAAGTGTCTGCTTCTCCGTCTTAAATACATATCATCACCAAAATCAGCTTAACGCAGCCACTTCGCTTCATTTACATTGTACTATTAGATTGACGGGACAATGCCATATAGCTATATAAGGCAACTGTTAATTACCACACGAATAAACCGCCGAAACCAGTTAATTTATGTATGTTATAGCCGTATTTGTATTATCTCTCACATTGCGGCTTTTTTATAATTACCACTATAATGGTATGCATAAACTAAAACTGCTCATTTTTTCCTTTTTTTATTTTTTAAGCAATTATGCATACTGGGAATAAAGATGCAGAAAGGCGGGGATTGTGTCACCCGCCCTGTATCTTCCGCTTATATTCTTTCCATTGCGCATTTGCCTGATGACAGGCCCGGCACAAGAAGCTATTCGACCACTTCGTATCCCTTTTGCCGGAAAGCCTCCCTTATTTTTTCCAGGTCGATACCTTTCATAGCCGCTCCCTTCGGGATGGTCATATAGCGGCCAGCGGTATTGAGCATAGCCGGATTCGTAATGCTCTTAAAGCCTAATTCCTTCATGATATCAATGATCTCGGGATCTTCCCTGCATAGTTCGTAGACGGTTTTTGAAAGTACAATCTGTTTTCCCATCTTTCTCCCTCACTTTGTCCGGTATGGCCCGTCATGGAAAACTGCGGCGCGCGTTAAGTTATGGCAGCGTGGTTGCCTTTTTAAAGGAGATCTTCCAGTTGGATCCCGGCGAAACATTGTATGCCCTTGAAAATGAGCCCTGGTTTATTGCCACCGCGATATAGTCAAGGGAGTTCACATAAACAAGGGGCTCCCCTATGTAAACATCTGCGAATGATTTGACATACCTGATAATATTACGGTAGACCTCCCGGGTGTCATTTATTATAGATATCTCCACCCTGCCGCCGTAAGGAATCTCCAGTGCCCTGAACTGTTCCTTGCTGATATTGGTCCATAGGCTTCCGAACCGTACATCAAGGATATCAATGGTGCCTGTAATGGTATCCCCGTCAATTACGGGTTCTGTTACAGGAAGTTCCACCACGCTGTGAACATCAATTACGGGGCCGATATCCTCAAAGCGGATAAACCCTGCAGCCAGCCGGGCCCCGGCATAGGCATAGATATCCCTGCCGTGGAATGTATATGAATCGCTCGAACTGGGCAGGCGGTTCTTTTCTTCATCAATCTCCCTGGCCTCCGCTATGCCGATCATCCTTTTAACATGTGTAAGAGTCCCGTTGTCGGGAGTGATTATGTAATGCCCGCTGTTGGTCCGGACAGCGATGCTTCTCCTGGTGGAACCCACCCCTGGATCGACCACCGAAACGAATACCGATTCCCTGGGCCAGTAGTGCACTGTCTGGATCAGGCGGTAGGATGCCTCCCAGATATTATACTGGGGTATTTCATGGGTAAGGTCGCATATTTTCAGGTCCGGGCATACCGAGTATGCAACGCCGTACATGGCGCTGACCGCCCCATCCGCGATACCGAAATCCGATTGAAAAATCAACAGCCTGCTCATAACGACCTCCTTGATTGCTATGTTTTCTTTTCGAACAATACCGTCCAGTCGGGTCCATAATCCACATGCCAGGTTTCGCGGAAGCTGCCCATGCAAGTGGCAACCGCGATCTTCATAAGCTCATTTGTATAAATAACTGTTTCCCCTTTATTAACATATCCGAAGGACCTTGCAAAAAGAGCCCTTTCGCGATGGACTGTTCTTCCCCCGCTGCTTATGGTCATATCAAGCATGTCGCCGTATTCAAACCCGTTGGCCAGGAATACATCGGCCGGGATATTGGTCCACATGTTCCCGAAATTCGGATCGCAGATCTCAAAGATCCCCTCAGCCCGGTTAAGGCTCACACTTGGCTGGATGATCGGATGCGTCACGATCTCTTCAACCGGGTATTCCGGTCCTACTTCCTCATAGGAAATGATTCCGCTTGCGAGCTTTGCGGCGCAGTATCCAAACAGGTCCCTTCCGTGGAAGACGCTGGTTCCCTCGGTATCTTTAAGCCGGTTCCGGGTTTCATCTATCTCCCGCACCTCTTCAATGCCCATGTAAGCCTTTACATGGGTCAGGGTCCCGTTATCGGGGGTGACGACATAGTAATCTTCGCTTGTCCTGGCTACGCAGGCCCGTCTGGACGTCCCCACACCGGGGTCCACAACAGACACAAATATGGTGCCTTTCGGCCAGAAGCGCATTGTCTGGTACAGCCGATAGGACGCGCTCCATGTATCAAAACGCGGAATCTCATGGGTGCCGTCAATGATCTCCAGGCTGCGGTCCACCGACTTGACTACGCCGTACATGGCACAGACCGCGCCTTCTTTATAGGTAAAGTCTGTCTGGAATACAAGTATGGGTTTTTCCATGCCCTAAATCCCTTCTTCCTTAAGCAGAAGCCATTCGTCATATTTCAAACGTTTATCTTACCAGGAAGCCAGCCTCGACATGGCGGTTGCGTAAATCTTAAAAAGACGCTTGATGCTTTTAATCTCAATACATTCGTCCGCCTGGTGGGCCAACGTTCGGTCCCCTTTCCTGCCGGGACCGAAGGCGACGCAGTTTCTCAGGGCCTTGCTGTAGGTGACGCCACCGCTTATAATGGGCTTCGCGTCGGTTTCACCGCTGATCTCCCTGTAGGTATCCAGCAGTATTATGAGCCAGGGGGAATCCTTGTCGGCCAAAGTAGGCTTGTCATCATACTTCAAAGTCACCTTCAGCGGGCTCAGGGCTTCCTGGAGCCTGTCTGTCAGTATATCCGATGTTATCCCGTACGGGTACCGGCAGTCGATCTGGGCATATACCTCATTGTTCCTTATTTTCAGAATCCCCAGGTTCATGGTCAGTTTGCCCATGGGCTCTATATCGTAATCCAGGCCGGCGCCCTTGCCGTGGTAATCATGGAAACACATATAAAGATGCTTCGCCAGGCTGTCTTCGGCTGCCAGGCTTATGATTTCCAAAAGGCGCACCGTGGCGTTTTCTCCGGCTGCAGGTATTGAAGCGTGAGCCGCTTTTCCGGATACCTGGATCCTGATCTTATTTCCCTCCCGGGTCACATCGCCACGATATCTTTTTTGCTTAAGTATCCTCACATACTTGTCAGCGTTCTCGCCGTTCCTGACAAGGGCCCATGCCGTCGGGCTTACCACATTGCACTGCACGCCGCCATCCAAAGCCTCAATGGAGGTGTCCGCAACACCGTCCACCTCCCACATCAGCGCACCCTTTTCCCCGAGGGTATACGGGAACCTGCCGTCGGGTGTGAAGGCGAACAACGGGTCCCCCGCCTTTTCGGCATAGTACCTGATATCGTTCATGGTCCGTTCCTCATCGCAGCCTACAACCACACGGATCTCCCTTTTCAGGGGTATCTGCCGGTCCCTGATATATTTGAGCCCGTAGTAGGTCAGCATAAGGGGCCCCTTCATATCCTGGGCGCCCCTGCCGTAAATCATCCCGCCGGAAATGGCTCCGCTGAAGGGGTCTTTACGCCATCCATCACCGGGGGGGAACCACGTCCAGGTGTGAAACAACATCAATCCTTTCCCCGGACACATTCCCGGGAATACGGATGGCCAGGGCATGACCGTCGAATTCCAGGACCTCAAAACCATCTGCCAGGGCTTTTCCCTTCAGCCATTCATACCCGGCGTGAACGCCCTTGCCATAGGGCATGGCCTGCGTCACTGTCGCGGCGTCATAAACAGTTGGTATTCTTATCAGCTCCGATATGCTCGTGACTATATCCGGGTAACGGCTTTAATCCAGGATAATACAGTTTCAATAAGGTGCTGATTGACCGAATACTTTTGCAGTTTCATCCTATTCCCTCCATATCTTGGTTCAATCTTTGGTAGGGGAACGCAGACCATAATAAAAGTCAGGTAGCTTATATATCCTGTCAAACAAAATGATCACCGGCTACCCCTTCTTGCGCCGAAATGCGGACCAGATGCTATGCAGATCCTGATGACGAATAAAACCTGCCAGGTTCTGTGTTCCAGCTGGAGAGTGCCCTGTCTATCAAATATCATGCCATTTACAAGGGAATATTTCAAGACTCGTCCCCTATCGGCAGTTTTTAAAACCTTATTTGTTTTATTTAATGTTTGACATTTGCCAGGCTCATGATATGCTTATGAACGAAGTTGTCTTCACATTTCGGGCGGGCAATTAATTGTCAATCGCTTGCGGATAACAGGCATCCATGGCCTAATGCAGCTTAATTCGACGCAAAACACCATCATTTATGACGTGATCATTGACTTTTGTTTATCTTATGCATATGCTTAAGAAAGAGCTAAAAACCTGTTGGTCAAACATTAATATTAATATGGAATGATAGAGGCGCGGTCCTTACGAGTAACCTGTCCAATATGGCCTGGCACACAGGACGGGTGAAAAGATTGGCCGCCGAGGTTTCGGTTTCCCGCCAGGAGTGCCGATGCCGGGCTGGCATAGAATATGTGTCAGACTGTCACTTTTTCAAGTGGAGAGCTATCATGTGGAATATTAATCATGAAGCATCCATGCCTCATGATTTTTTATATAGCCGATAATCACCATTTCAGGAGGTAGGTTATGAAACCGAGAAAACTGCTCTTTCTGCTCCTTGTTGTTACATCTCTGCTCATCGTTTTCACATTACCCGTCTTTGCTGAAGGCTCCGGTGGGGAAGAATATCAGAGCTTTATCCACGGAACATTTTGGTCCCTTCTACCGCCTGTTATCGCTATAGCCTTGGCATTAATCACAAAAGAAGTATACAGCTCGCTCTTCATAGGAATACTGACCGCCGCTCTGCTTTATGCAAGCTTCAATCCGCTGAAGGCTTTTACAACCATGTTCACTGACGGCTACATATCATCCATTGCAGACGGCTGGAATGTGGGCATACTGATTTTCCTGGTGGTTTTGGGAATCATCGTATGCCTGATGAACAAGGCCGGCGGATCTGCAGCCTACGGCGAATGGGCCAGCAGGAAAACAAAGTCCCGGAAAGGTGCGATCCTGGCCACATTTGGGCTTGGCATCCTGATTTTTGTGGATGATTATTTTAACTGCCTGACCGTCGGCAACGTGATGAGACCTATCACCGACAAGCACGGGGTCTCCCGGGCCAAATTGGCCTACCTCGTTGACGCAACTGCCGCTCCCATATGCATGATAGCGCCTATCTCCTCCTGGGCTGCCGCTGTCGTGGGCTTCGTTGAGGGCTACGACGGCTTCGAGCTCTTTGTCCGCGCAATACCGTACAACCTTTATTCCCTTCTGACCTTTGCAATGATAATTATCATTACTTTGGCGGGAATTGAGTTCGGACCCATGAGAAAACATGAAGAGAACGCCATGAAAGGCGATGTATACACAACTCCGGACCGTCCCTTCGAGGGCCAGGAAAACGAAGTGCATTCCGGTAAGGGTAAGGTCAGGGATCTGGTCCTTCCGGTCATCATTCTGATTGTCCTTTGCATTATGGGCATGCTCTATACGGGCGGCATCCTGGAAGGCGCAAACATACAGGAAGCTTTTGCCAACAGCGATGCATCCCTTGGCCTGACACTTGGATCTGTACTGGCATTGATCATCGTTATCATATATTTCATGGCCCGCAGGGTGCTTACCTTCAACGAGTGCATGCAATGCCTGCCCAACGGTTTTAAGGCCATGGTGCCCGCCATACTCATCCTGATCTTTGCCTGGACACTGAGCGGACTGACCGGCATGCTTGGCGCTGATGTATTTGTAAGCGGCATTTTCGAGGGCAGTTCGGCAACTATATTCCTGCCTGCTATTGTGTTTGCCGTTGCCGCCGGCATGTCCTTCGCCACCGGTACATCCTGGGGCACATTCGGCTTACTTTTGCCCCTTGTTGTGCCTATCTTCAGCAATACGGGCAATATGCCTGAACTGCTGATTATCTCCATATCCGCATGCCTTGCCGGCGCGGTATTCGGAGACCATTGCTCGCCTATATCGGATACCACCATCATGTCTTCCACCGGAGCAATGTGCAACCATATCAACCATGTATCCACCCAGCTCCCCTATGCGATTACCGTGGCAGCGGTATCCTTTGTGGGCTACATCGTGGCCGGATTTGTCCAATCCGCATGGATCATACTGCCTGTATCCCTCGTGCTCCTGCTTGCGATGCTTTTCATAATCAAGCAGGTCACGGCGAGTAGGGCCAAGGCCTAAAAACTATGACGGATCATCCGGAAAACAGGGATAAATTCCAATAAAGATAACAAAAAGAGGTATCCGAAACGGATACCTCTTTTTATACATGGTTTACATCAGTTTACTCCAAAGCGGGCAGATGGAATAATCCCCGGGAATGGCAGTTATGATCACTGTTTTTTATTCTTTCTCCCAAGCCGCGACATGGCCCAGATGACAAACCCTATACCCGCTACGGGGATAACCGATTTGGGGTCCATGACAAACGCGATAACCCCAAGAATGATGATGACTATCCAAAAGTATGCGAATCCTGCCGGAGCGGGGGCTTTTCTGCCGGACCCGTTGCCCGATGTAAGCCCGCAGTACTGGCAGGAATCGTAATATATTATTCTTCCGCAACGCTCGCAGCGACGCATGGAATACACCCCTGTTTATGTGAATTAATCCCTGTTCGGCAAATGACCCCTTCGAACCTGTGCTTAAACCTGATACTCGCTTTTGGCCTTTATCAAGGCCCCGTCGGGCATCGGAAGGCTGTCCCTGTCAATCCGGTTGATCCTGCAAAAGTGTTTTATGCACCCTGACTGTTTTGTGAAAACCGATTATGAAAAGCTCTTTATGATTGTTTCAAAAGGATTCAGAGCCAGTCTGATCAAGGTTAATCCGAGCCCTGCATAATGTTTATTTCCATCAGGAAGCCTCGGTGCCGGGTGGCCGGAGCCCGGTGGAAATTTCGTTTCCCTGCCTATATTATATCATTATTATTGGCAGATTGCTTGCTTCTTCCCCTGAAGTCTGCGGCTAGAGCGATTGAAACATTGCCTGCAAGCGGTCTGAATGATGTATTATATGAAAATCTCGAAACAGGAGGCCTGGACCATTAATATCAAAGACGGCAACCGGACCGCATTGCCGGTATACCTGCGACATGCTATAATCTTGAATAATCATCAAAAGGGCATGACCGTTAAGTTTTACAGGAGTCAGGATTATGAGCGTAAATTACACCAAAGTAATACGGACACAGACATTCGACCCGTGGTGGAACCTGGCTGTGGAGGAATACCTCCTGAACCATGTCGGGAAAGGAGAATGCATACTTTATCTCTGGCAGAACCAAAACACGGTGGTGATCGGCAGGAATCAGAACGCCTGGAGAGAATGCCGCACCGAGCTTTTGGAAAGCGAGGGGGGAAAGCTTGCCCGCAGGCTGTCCGGAGGTGGCGCCGTCTACCATGACGACGGAAACCTGAATTTTACGTTCCTTGCAAGAAGGGAGGACTACAACCTGGAGAGGCAGCTTGAGGTTATCCTTTCCGCAGTTAAAAGCCTGGGCATCAACGCGGAAAAGAGCGGAAGGAACGATATCATCGCCGATGGACGCAAATTTTCGGGCAACGCCTTCTATTTCGCCGGAACCAGCGCTTATCATCATGGCACAATCCTGGTTTCCTCCGACTTCGGGAAACTGTCCAGGTACCTGCAGGTTTCAAAAGAAAAGATCGTCAGCAAAGGTGTTGCCTCGGTCCGGTCCAGGGTGGTCAACCTTTCCGAGCTTAGCCCTTCTGTCACTGTTGATGCAGTAGCAGACGCTTTAATAAAGGCGTTCGCCGGTGTCTATGGATGCAGGCCCGTAATCAGCGACGGATCAGAGGAAATCGACACCGAAGCTGTCAATAAACTATATGGCAAATATGCTTCCTGGGAATGGCGCTATGGGCAGACGCCAGGATTCGACATTACCCTGGAAACGCGGTTTCCCTGGGGCGGGATTGAAATAGGCCTCAACCTCAAGAGCGGAAAGGTAATATCCTCAAAGGTTTACTCGGACGCCATGGACGAAGCGTTTATCGGCAAGCTTCCGGACGTGCTGGCAGGGTGTCCCTTCAGCTTCAGGAACCTTGCGGACCGGATCCGTGACAATTTCATGTCAGGCAGCAGTAGGGAGATGGCCGAAGACATTGCGGCCTGGCTGGAGGCAAAGGCAGGCAGGAATCCGGACTGATGAACCTGTTTCACAGCCATTCGAAGGATACTTGAAAAAACTGCCGGCAGCATGGCGCCGGCAGTTTTCTAATTAATTTCCGACTATAACCTTTATGGATTCATTGGACATTTGCATCAGTATTGCTTCTTCCACCTGGTCCACCGTGTAGCGGTGCGTAATAATGGGTTTCAGGTTTATACGACCGCTGTTGATGAGCTGTGCAGCCCTTTCGTGGGTATCGGGGTTTATCATGGAACCCAGGATGGTCAGTTCTTTATGGAAAACGTCATCCAGGCTCAGTTGATAGAATGAACCGGCCTTGGGCACGCTGAACAGCAGGATGGTCGCACCGCGCTTTGCGGCTTCAAAGGCCTGCCCTGTGGCCGTAAGGTTTCCTACGCATTCAATGACCACATCCGCCCCATCAGTGCCTAAAATCTTGCGCAGTCTTTCCGGCAGCGATTCATTGATGGGGTCCACAGCATAATCGGCGCCAAGGGAAAGCCCGATCTCCCGGCGCAGTTGGACCGGTTCGCTCAGAACAACCACAGAAGCGCCTGAGAGCCTTGCCAGTTGCACCATCATCAATCCTATGGCGCCTCCGCCAACAACGCAGACCGAATCGCCCTGTCTCATTCCCACCCGGTCAATACCGTGCAGGCAGCAGGCCAGAGGCTCCACCATGGCGCCATATTCAAGGGGTACAGATTTATCCAGCTTGTAGCACTGTGACTGGGGAACGTAGCAGTATTCAGCAAATCCCCCGTCGCGGTTGACGCCAATTGCAAACAGGTTCTCGCACATCTGTTTCTTGCCTATTCCGCAATAATGGCATTTTCCACAATATTTATTGGGATCCACGGTGACATGGTCCCCGACTGCCACCTTATCCACCGCGCTTCCGATTTTCTCAACGATTCCTGAAAACTCATGGCCCAGGATCACCGGGGGCGTTACCTCTGCAGATCCCTTGCTGCCATGGTAAATATGGACATCGGTCCCGCAAACGCCGCAGGCGGCCACCTTTAACAGAACTTCATCCGGTGCTAATTCGCGCTCCGGAATCTCCCTGATTTCAAACCTCTTGTTTCCCAAATAATAAGTCCCTTTCATTTCCATTCCTCGCTTTTATACCTCCGGTCCCACCGGGATTTGAAGGTCGTTTTTGGCCACCCCCGCAATTTTCCATGGACATAGCCTTGTTTTTTCCTATATTGTCTCCCGCGTCCAGCATTGTAAAGCTATAACGCTTTATTTAAGCCACTTTTGGCCTTCTCATTTTAGCATAATGGACAGCTTTTTTCAATGAATGGCATGGCAAACAGGAGGCTCGGCGTCTGATTTCCCGTTAAGAAGATTGTTGAGGGTTTTTATTCGGATACTCCCTCTGATATTCTATTTCATACTCGAATTCGGGATGCAACTCCAGGAACTTCTCGATGAGTTTCTGAATTTCTCCGTTTTCACAATAGATTGTGATGACCTTTTCCCCTTCAGAGCTGTTATTACTGTCACCGTCATCCGGAACTACGCCAGTATCATCCTTCTCCTGTTCACCGGCTTTGTCCTGGCTTTCCTGCGTAACAGGTGTCGGACTGGATGTGAGAGCTTGCTCCCGGACATTTTCTGACGATGAACAGCCTGCTATGCTCAGGCACAGGAGCACAGCAACAAGCTGGCGCATTGCCTTCTTCATTTTAGAAGCCTCCTTCTATCCAGGCTGAGCCAATGAGCCGGTTAGCTATCTTCCATCTTGTGTTAACCTCTATTATATTGTACTATGTTTTCCCAGCAGACGAATTAACATTTTACTTAAAATTATTATACCACCTCTATTGTGTACCTCTGCCGCTTCTCCCGGTATCTGACCCAATACAGACCTGCTTTTCCTTACTATTGACCGGCAAATGATAGTCCGTAATTATTAATATTCAGCGTGAAAAAAACAAGAGTTGCAGGATAAAGCTATACGCCTATGACTGTAAGCATTGCTTGTATCAAAACCGCGGAACGGTTATAATGGGGGCAAAGACAACTATTGGCAAGGGGGAGGGTTTATGATGTCTTGTTATTATATTGTCGGCGTCCGTCTGGACAACAGGGTCAACAATGCAGTGAAACTCCAGGAAGTCCTTACGAAGAACGGATGCAAAATCAAAACACGTTTGGGGCTTCACGAAGTGAGCGATAATGCGTGCGCGAACGATGGGATTATCGTTTTGCAGCCTTACGGCAGCAAGGAGGATGTTGAATCCCTGGTTAAAGAGCTAAACAGTGTCGAAGGCGTAACAGCCAAGTATGTTGATCTGAACTGAAGTTCAATACTTACGGAAAACATGCTAAAACCTCCATCGGCAGTTTATTTGCAAACTGCTGATGGAGGTTTGGTTTTTCCGCTTATATCATCAAAGGGTTTCATACTGCAGCTTTATCATTGCCATTATTTATGGTGGCGACCCTATTTCTCTTTGCCCTTCTTAAGCCACCGTGCCACTGTGACAGTGCGTTTTGCCTGGTGCTTTACAGCGGCCTCCACGTTTTCAACCATCTTTCCGTCTTCGTCAACTGAAACAGACGTTCCATAGGGGTTTCCACCGGCCTCGAATAAAACCGGGTCTGTAAATCCCGGGGGCACGATTATTGCGCCCCAATGGCACATCATCGTATAGAGGGACAGGATGGTCGCTTCCTGGCCGCCATGCGGGTTCTGGGCAGACGACATTGCGCTCACAACTTTGTTCACCGTCCTGCCCCGGGCCCAAAGGCCGCCTGTGGTGTCAAGGAACTGTTTCATCTGGGACGCCATAACTCCGAACCTTGTGGGAGTGCTGAATATAATCGCATCAGCCCAGTCAAGGTCTTCAGGCGTGGCTTCTGGTATATCTTTAGTGGCTTCAAGATGGGCTTTCCAGGCCGGATTGCTGTCTATGACGGACTGCGGGGCAAGCTCGCGCACTTTAAGCAGCCTTACTTCAGCCCCAGCCTCCTTTCCGGCTTCCGCCGCCCATTTCGCCAGCTGGTAGTTGGTTCCGCCCATGCTGTAATAAATAACTGCCAACTTAATATCACTCATGATCTCACTCCTTTACTGTATTCTATTGACAGACTGCCGTCCTTATTAACGTCGATTCTGTCTATTTATTGTTTACCCATATCCGGCGAAAGATAAAATTAAAAACTCCCCCGGCTCCTGGTTAACAATCCTTGTCGGAAGAGTTTTTCTGTTCATGGCGATGCAATGGATGGTGTTTTTGTTTGATTGTCCGCATATACCCCGGCAGAACCTTATGCGGACCCGTCGCTTATTTGCTTATGATGACGCCCTTTCCAGAAAGGCATGAACATCGTCCATCTTTTCCATATACAGATCGCAGATCCGCCTGATCTCCTCCCAGTCATCAGCACTGTAGGGATCATAGACCCCGACCGTCCTGAATCCGGCGCTTTTTGCGGTTTTTATGGCATAAAGCGCGTCTTCGAAAACCCATGTTTCCTCCGGAAGCGTGCCCATATGCCTGGCTGCGGCAAAATATATGTCCGGCCTTGTCTTGCCCGCGCCAACTTCGGCAGTTGTGAATATCCTGTCAAAAAACCTCACAACGTCAAGCCTTTCAAGGGCCGGTTCCAGAACATTTCTGTCAGTGGCGGTCGCTATTACCATTTTGACACCGGCTTCCCACATGCCCTGAAGGAAATGCTCCACCCCGTCTTTCAACTGGACCTGATGGGCATAAAAATCCTCAATGGTGCGGTCAATCCCGTATATTATTTGCCCGGTATCCAAGTCCAGGCGGTATCTTTCCTTCAAAAATACAGCCCCTTCGGTCGTGCTCATGGAGAACATGGCCCTGTCAATCCCGGGTTCCGCTTCTATCCCGATACCCTTTAAAAACCTCTCGGCCGCGCTGTACCAGATCGGCATGGAATCCAGTATGGTTCCGTCCAGGTCAAAGATCGCTCCACTAATCATGCATTCACCATCTTTATAACCAGTTCTTTCAGTTCTGCAGACGCTTCTTCAATATCCGCCCGGCGAATATGCAAATAAGTTAATAGAGCTTCCAATTGTCCAGGAACCGCAGGACCATGATGGTACTGTCAATTATCCGGTTTTTCCGGGTCCTCCAGGAATCCGACAGCGGGAAATCAAAGCGTCTTGGTTTTTTGGGCAGTTCCCAGAGGCCTTCCTCGTTTCTCTGGCTTAAAACCCATTCATAATATCTTTCCTTGTATTTCAGCCATCCTTTGAACTGGGATACCAGGGATAAGGCGCGCAGCCAGTGGCAAAAATCCCTGCTGTCTCTTTTTTCAGTACCAATCGGAACGAGCTCCGACAACGGGCGGTTATATACATAATAGATTTCATCAATCTCATTCATGGCATAATCGACAAGTGCCCGGTCGGTTGCATCACTGAGGAAATATGCTTTATCTGTCGGGGCCAACAGCAACAGGTTATAGTAGCCATACGCCGGAATCGTGCGCTTTGTGACAAACCCGAAATAATCATGCTGGGCTTTGCTCTCCGCCTGTTTGTCATAATTGCCCTGTGAAAAGGCAACTTCGGCAAATGAGGCCCAGCGGTGCCTGTGCTGCTCAAGGATTTCATGGTGCGGGTCGATTATTGAGAGCATGGCCGCACTGACAAGGGGCACGAACATTTCCGGCCACCAGCGGATGTTGTCCTGTTTTTCAGACTGATCCCAGGATTCTTCGTTGTTAAGAACTTTGACCAGGTAATAGGACGCTTTTCTCAGGCAGGGATGTTCCTTGTCCAGCCCAAGGGAGAGGCTCCTTTTGATCGTATCTTCGGAATAGCCGTGAAAAGGCGGCCAAAACCCTCTTTCGTTCTGCCCGCTTTCTATTTCCTTGACAAAGCGGTGGCCGCATACCCTGTCGTATGCGTTCTGATATTCACGGCTGTCAGGTCCCAGGCCTTTAAACTCTTTCAACAGGATGAACTCAGGTATGGGGTCGGGTTCCATGTCCAGAAGCTTGTCAACGACTGCGCTTAAATCAACCATTGGTTTTACTCCCCTTGCATAATTGAAATTATATAACCGGGATCAGGAAGATTTCGGATCTTCAAAGGAAGATGCCTCCCTAAAATCAAGCGGCTTTACGGTGGTTTCCATATTATTCTGTATTATATATCAAATAAATCTCTTCTGCTACCGGCAAACCCTCGCTTTTTGCTGCAGCAGTTTATTGCGTGAGCTAAAACTGATTTATGAGAGCCTTCCCAAAAGATCAAAAAGCCCGTAACCTATTGCTTTAATTGTGGTTACGGGCTCTTTTTATATTCGGATGCAACGTTCAGGATGCTCCAGCGTGGGAAAAAACAACGTCAGCATATAATAGTCAGGCAACAAACCTGAACACATTATAGACATTAATCAGTATAATTACGGTAAATAAGACAACGAGCAGCCTTTCTACGGTTACAGTCCTGATTTTCCTGTTTATAGCCCTTCCTGCCAAAGCTCCAAGAATACCGGCGGCCGGCATCAGCACAAGAAGCAGCATGTCAACCTCCGGAACTGTGTTTGATATAACCGATGTAGAGAGGTTCATAATCTGTGAAAACAGAATTATAAACAGCGAGTTTTCTGCCGCTTCCTTCGTTTCCATGGAAAAGAAATAGAACAGCACCACCATGTTTATGGGCCCGCCGCCTATGCCCAGGAACGCCGAAAACGATCCAAGCATGAACCCGATCAGTGAAATGAATGCGACGTTTTGTATCCTGCGCGTCTTTATATGATTTTTCCTTATTGTGTAAATAAGCGTTCCCAGTATCAGGAGAATAAAGCAGGACGCCTGTATCAATCCCGCCATATTCTTATCCTCGAATATAAGCCATACGGCGCGGAAGATTTTATTGCCGGCGATCCCGCCCGCTGCGGCGCTTATCGAAAGCGGCAGGCTGACCCTCAGGTTAATTTTCGTTTTCCTGCTTATAAATGAAGATACAACAGAGTATAACGACATGGCAAAGACAGAGCAGCTTGACAAAAAACTTATAGCCGCCACATTCAGTATCCCTGTCGCATCAAGCGCCGGTTTGATGATCACTCCCCCGCCAATACCGCATATTGACCCAAGGACAGAAGCTGCGAAACTGATTAAGACGAACAGGTAATACAATTGAAACACACCTTCTTTTTTAACTCTGCAGTTCACAATAGCAGACCATATATTGATCAGACAATGGTACTCGTGGCAGAATGGATCAGGTAATCGGATGATGCCATCGGCCATCAGTGAGTAAACAAAACCTAAAAGCGTGATACAGCCGATCTTGGCCTTACCAGTTCGATAAGGCGCTCCATGGCATATGTAAAGAACTCTTTATAGGCTTTACAGTAATAGTTTAAACCGGCATCGGGCGAATCAGCACCCAGGCGATACCTCTGGCACCCATTCCTGCAAACCGGCATCCATTTGCAGCTTTTACATTGCTCGGGGACATATGCGGATCGCTGTATAAACCCGCTTTTTATACGGTTTTGGTTTATTGCCTCCATGCTGTCCCTGTTGATATTTCCGATACAAAACCCGTCGAGCATGTAAAAATCGCATGGATATACGCTGCCATCGGCCTCAATTGCGTACTGGGCTTGGCATATGCCGTACATGTCGCAGCTTTCCGGATTATATCCAAGAAGTATCCCGGCCAGGTTTTCAAAATAACGGTTATAAACGAACTTTCCCTCTGCCCTGTCCGCATACCAGACATCAAACAGGTCCTTCAGGAAACGGGCATAGAGTTCAGGGGTAAGAGAATAGCGCTCGGTTCCCTTCTTTTGTCCGATGGGATCCAGGCAGGGTATGTATTGCTGATAGACGAGCCCATTCTTCATGAAAAAGCTGTATGCTTTCTTTATATTCTTTGCCGTTTGGGCGGTAACAACCGTAAGCACATTAAACTCGGCCTTGTAACGTTTCAGTGCGTCTATTCCGCGCATCACTGCCTTAAATGTGCCGTCGCCTTTAGCATCATATCGATACAGGTCGTGCAGGTCCTGAAACCCGTCAATGGAAACGCCTATGAGAAATTTGTTTTCCGCAAAAAAAGCCGCCCATTCATCGTCGATCAGCGTTCCATTTGTCTGTAAGGCATTATGGACAGCCAGTTTTTTGGTATTATGCTTTTTTTGCAGTTCAACTGCGGCTTTGAAAAAGTCCAGTCCGGCAAGCAGGGGCTCTCCGCCCTGGAAACCGAAGGTACAGCTTCCGGAGGCGTATTCCAGCGCCTTCCTGATGATGGATTCCAGTGTTTCTTCTGACATTATGCCGTAGGACTTTTTGCTGCGGTTTTCCGCTTCATCATGATAGAAACAGTAGCCGCAACGCAGGTTGCAACTGCTTGAGGCAGGTTTTATCAACACATTGACAGGGGGCATAATACGCAGATCTCCTCTTTGAAAGGCAAAAAACAGTTATTATATATAACCGTGCATTACCTGTCTTTCCTTGGTCCTGTGGATTCGCGCACAATAAGTTTGGGCGTTATCTCTACCGAGTAGAGCATTTCGCCTTCCTGCGAACCATTTATTATGCTTATTATTTGTTCTATAGCCAGCTTCGCGCGAGCGTCCAGGAAATGTTCTATCGTCGTTAACCTGGGATTAAGAAACTTGGTAATAAAGTTATTGTCAAAACCAATAACCGATATATCGCGAGGTATTTTGAGGCCATGCTCCTCCAGTGTATGGTATATCCCGGGGGCCATCAAGTCACCTACAATAACTACCGCAGTAATGTCTTTCTTGTCTTGCAGCATCTTCCTGATCAGGACACTTCCCAGTTCAATTTCGTACGCTTCCTGGCTTTCGTATTCGTCCTTGCCCTCATATACGTATATCGAATTCCCGAAGCCTCTTTTCCTGTAGTAATCCTTTATACCTTCCAGCCTTCTTCTCCTGGACAGCGATACGTTTCCAATAGGGGTTGTCAGGTACGCAATCGCTCTGTGTCCAAGCGAATACAAATGTTCTGCGGCTATCTCACCGGCTTTGTAACTGTCAAGTCCAATTGTAATCAGGTTATTATTGATATTCGTTTCGCCAACTACGATAATCGGTACAATCCTGCTGGCTTCCACGATATAGCCAGGGTCCGTCGGAGTGAGGGCGAGGATTATCCCGTCGACATTATGCTTGATCAAACTCTGAATAAAGGGTATCTCGTTTCCCGCTTTGCGTTCTGTGTTGCATAGAATTACATTGTAGCCATTTGCTCTTGCATGCATCTCCACACTGGATATAAGGTTGGTAAAAAACGGGTTGTTCAGCGTAGGGACAATTAGCCCGATGAGATTGGATACATGCCCGCTCTTTTTGGAACTCTTCTTGTATCCCAGTTCCTCAGCGGCCTGCAACACCTTTTGCCTGGTCTGGGACGATACTCTTAATTCCGGTTTGTTATTCAGTATCATCGACACGGTTGTAGCAGAAACGCCCGCTTTTTCAGATACATCTCTTATTGTGACCTTTTTCACTTGTACCCTCACACACCAATATTTATTATTACTTACTGGTTATTTTATATAAAAAACATTTATTAATCAACAATACATACTATAGCTCCAGCCGCTGCGTACCCTGGACAGGAAGCAACGCGCCGCGCCGGCGCCAATGCGCCTCTATACCTCTTAAGATTACGGTTCCCCCAGGAAAACCATCTGCGCAATCGCGGCATTCGTTTTTGCCCGATTGCGCAGAGTTCCCTTTATATATCAGAATCCCCACTCATCGGGTTCAACCGTTAAGTACTCGGTCCAGAAACGCTTGCCCTCGTCAGAGTTGAAATCGTCCCATTTTTCCGCATGCTCCCTGAGTTTGGCCCTCAGTTTATGTATAATGGGCTGCATATCTTCCCGCTTGCTTAAATCATTCGTCTCCCAGGGATCTTCGTCAATTTTGAACAATTGCGTTCTTCGCAGGTCTTTGCATTTATACTCGATGAGCTTGTAGGTGTAATCCTTTATACTGCGAACCTTGTCCGCGTATCCGGCATACAGCATATCCCTGGTCCGTGCTTCCGGGTTCCCAATCACGCTCTTGAAGCTTATTCCTTCAACCGATGAAGGGATATCCAGTCCAAGCATATCGCACAGCGTCGGGAATATATCCATCAGGTAAATATAGCTGTCCCTGGTCTCATTCCTGGGTATGCCCGGGCCGGCTATTACAAACGGAACGCGAATGCTGTGTTCGTAGGCGCTCTGTTTGCCGAGCAATCCATGCTGGCCGACGGCCAGGCCATTATCGGCTGAGAATATGATAATGGTATCATCGTACATTCCAGATTCTTTCAGTGTTTTGACAATTCGTCCGACTGATGCGTCCAGGTGACTGATCATGGCATAATAATCACGAATATTCTCCTTGACCAGTTTCTCGTCACGAGGATACTTGAGAAGCTGTTCGTCGCGAACTTCTCTGACGCCGAAATCAAATGGGTGTTCAGGATAGAAATTGGGAGGAAGGCTTATTTCGTCAAGGTTGTACATGTCAAGATATTCTTCCGGCATGCTCCTCGGGTCATGGGGCGCCATGTATGCCACATACATATAGAACGGTTTGTCGCTGTTATATGTACGGATAAATTCACATGCGGCGTCTGCAAACAGGTCGGTGGAATGCACGCCAAGGTGTGAATGGTCGCAGCGGCGCGGAACCATTAGATTATCGTATCCCGGATCCATAACGTCATGAACCACATTGGGATATTCCCCGGTTGGATCGAAATTATAAACCGGGACCTTCCAATGATCATACATGCCGCCAAAGAAAATTTCTGCTCCATGAGTGAAGCTTCGTGCGTAAGACTTGTAGTCGTTATGCCATTTTCCCGTTCCGAATGTTATATATCCGTTCTTCCTCAAATGCTCTCCGAGGCATGTGTGCTCTTCAGGAATTATGTGACCGCGATCCACAAGGTGGTTAAGCCCGCGCCCTGTGTTGAGCATTGCCCTGCTCGGCATGCATACCGCAGCAAAGGATCCTCCGGGTATATGCGCATTGATAAAACTTGTTCCTGATCTTACAAGCTCATCAAGATTCGGAGTCTTTATCTCCGGGTTGCCGAGTGCGGCTATCGTATCGTAACGCATGTCATCGGCAAATAAAAAAAGTATGTTCTTCTTTTTCATAACTATTGCCCCCTCTATATGATTTCTGTGTTGCTACCACCATTTGATAAGGTCGGTGACCTCATTTCTCAGCTTCACAAATTCAGGATCCGATATCTTTCTGGGTCTGGGCAGGTTATTCGGTATGGACTTCTTGATTTTTGTCGGCTTGTTGGTCAGCACCAATATCCTGTCACTAAGGTAAACGGCCTCTTCTATGTTGTGGGTGATGAAGATTACCGTGGTCCCGGTTTTTTGCCATAACTTTATCAGCTCATCCTCAAGATGATATTTGAGCTGCAGGTCAAGCTGGCCGTACGGTTCGTCCATCAGAAGCAGTTCGGGTTCAACCGCGAATGCTCTCGCTATTACCACTCGCTGGAGCATGCTGGCTGAAAGCTGCCTGGGATAAAAATTCCGGTATTTCGTAAGCCCGACTATCTCCATCACGTTTTCCACGCGCTGCCTGATTATGTCCTTGTCCACATGCTTGATCTTCAGCCCGTACATGATGTTCTGCTCGACTGTCAGCCATTCCATCGCCGAGTATTCCTGGAAAACGTAAGCTATATTATTCTGCCTCAGGTCGATGTCCTTGCCGTTGATGGTTATTGATCCGGAATCTATATTGTACAGTTTTGTAAGGCTGTTCAGGAACGTCGTCTTGCCGCATCCCGTAGGACCAACTATACATAAAAACTCGCCCTTTTGAACATCGAAAGACACATCATCAAGCACCAATAGATCGCCGAAGCTTTTGGTCAGGTTTCGAACCTTGACGATTGGCTCTGCCATACGACTTTCCTCCTTAATGCATTCATTACAGGGTTGGATCCATGTCCCTGGTTATCTCTTCACGCAGCGCCAGGAATTCGGGAGAAACGTAATTTCGTGGTCTTGGTAAATCCACGGTATATTCTTTCTTTACGGAGGTAGGGAGATTGCGCAGGAGAATTATCCTGTCAGCAAGGTAAATAGCTTCTTCAACGTTATTTGTTACAAATACCACCGTACGTTTTTCCTGGCTGCTTATCCTTTCGACCTCTTTTTCCATCAGGTACCTGGTCTGCGCGTCGAGGTGCCCAAAGGGCTCGTCCATGCAGATTATGTCGGGCTCGTTGCAATAAGCCCTGGCGATACCCACACGCTGCTGCATACCCCCCGAAAGCTGCACCGGATAATGCTTTTCAAACCCGGTCAGCCCCACGAGATCAATATAATGCTGCGCCTTTTTCCTTCTCTCCTTTTTGCTGATTCCCCTGACACTTGGCCCGAATTCAACATTTTTCATGACGTTGTACCACATGAACAGATTTGTGGTTTGATATACCATTCCGCGCTTTGGCGACGGACCCGTGACCTTTTCACCGGCAACGATTATTTCGCCTTTGGTTGGCAGCTCAAGCCCGGTGATCAGGTTGAGAACCGTTGTTTTGCCGCATTGACCGGGTCCGAACAGGACCACGAATTCATTTTCGTAAACCGTGAAATTCAAATCGTCAACTACCAAATGATCGCCGGACAGGGTATAGAAGGTTTTGCTCACGTGCTTGCACTCAATAACCGCTTTCCTGCTCATATGCCTCATGCACCTCTTTCTCTCCATCTGCACAGAATTCTTTCCATAAAACGCATAAATGCCGCAAGCAACAGCCCCATTACCGCTATGGCAATTATTCCGACAAAAATCTGCGCCATATCGTTTATGTCCTGACCGGCAATTATCACCCAGCCAACACCTTCAAAAGAGCTGACCATTTCAGCGGCAAGAACCGCCATCCAGCAAGTTGAGAGACCAACCTGCATGCCTGCGAAAATATAAGGAACACATGAAGGCAGAACCACCCTGAAGAAAGCCTGGATCTTGCTGGCGCCAAGCATGTATGCGACGCCCATCAGCCTTTCATCCACATGTCTTGCCCCGGCGTATGTATTGACAACAATGTTAACGAAACCGCCCATAAAAATAATGAAAGTCTTGGCCGTTTCACCTATGCCAAACCACACTATGGCCAGCGGAATCCAGGCCACGCCTGGTATCGGACGGACCAATTCGAATATAGGGCGAACTATGGCCTCTATTGGCTTAAACCTGCCCATGGAAATACCTACGATAATACCGGCGACGGAGGCAATGCAGAAACCTGTTAAAACGCGCCTTAAGCTGATCAGCAGATGCATGGGCAGGGTAAATGCTTTGCCTATGGGATTACCAAGGAAATAAATGAACCTCTTCAGGACTTCCAATGGAGTCGGCAACAGCAACCCGATTCTAGTGAAGCTGACAAGCAGCCACCAGATTACTAAAATGGCGACGAAGCCAACGGCAGGCAAAAGAATCGTACCCGCCTTTTGTTTTATCGAACTCTTCTTCACTTCTCCGAACCTCCGCGCACAAGCAATTTCTCGAGCAGATCAAACATGACGGATATAAGGATACCTATTATTCCCAGTGTCAATATGCCGACGATTATAATATCCGACCTCAGCAACGCTCTGCCGACCGAAATCATATAGCCGATACCGCTTGTCGATCCCAGCAGTTCCGCTGCAACAAGACCCATCCAGGACGAACCCATCGCAACTCTCAGACCTGCAAATATCATTGGCAGCGCTGATGGCAGGGCAACAGTAAACAATTGCTGCCTTCTCGTCGCTCCAAATGTCTGCGCCACCCACAAGTGTATCTGGTTGGTTTGTTTGATTCCTGAATAAGAATTAACAATGCATGGTATAACTGTAGAAAAGAATATGATAATTGCCTTTGCCTGCAATGATATGCCGAAAAAGACAATCATTACGGGGATCAGCGCTATCGGCGGTATGGGTTTAATAAAGTCGAACACCGGACGGACGATTTTCTCTACGGCTTTTATCCAGCCCATGGCTACGCCCGTTGGAATTCCTATTACAACACCAAAGACATAGCCAAGCATCGCCACTTTGACGCTTGCCCAAATATTCTGTAACAATGTCGCCCCATCCGGTACCTTCATATAGAACTTCTGAACGAAAGTCGTAATAACTTTTACCGGATCAGGCAGCGAATAAGCAGGAACAAGCTTCAGCACCGCAGTAGCAAGATACCATATCCCCAGAAATGCAAGCATGGATATCAAAGATATATATTTATATTTCCTGTTTATCCTCTTCGCTGTATTCATCGGAAACCTCTCTTATCATTAAGTTCTGAATAAGCAAATACCGTACCTGAAGCATTGATAAAAAAGGCTTTTTCGCCTTATATTTTGCCGAGGGCGTTTAAAACGCCCTCGGTGATTTTACATTCCGGTTTTTATGTTATTTAAACCTGGACAGTGCATCCTGGAATACGTCTGCTGCAATGTTCTGTTTGATGGCATCCCGGCGTGAAGGATCGATCATACCCTGTTCTATGTAATAGTCCCCGTAGCTTATGGCGAATTCTCCGAAATTGAGCTGCTTTGCCATATCGGATGTGATGAACGGCTTATTGTTGATCTCGGCCAATACATCCTCATCGCTTACGTTCTTGCCGGCTTTCATGTAGTAGTTTTTAACGATTCTGAACGCATAGTCCTTATCTGCCGCCAGCTTGTTGGTGGCGCGATAAATCCATTCAGCAAATGTTACAACATCCTCATAACGGTTCTCATAAGCATCTTTGGTCGCAATACATGCCTCCATTAACTGTCCGCCCACATCTCTCAGTGTTGCCAAAACCTCTGAGTCACCTGTCCAGTCATAGAAGCAATAAGGAGCAGTAAGTACGCAGTAATCGCCTTCACCGGCTACCCAGCTCTGATATACGGTAGCCTGATCCTGGTTGATGAAGTTGCATTTGTTTGGATCCGCGCCTATCTTCTGCAGCCATTGCAGCAGTGTATAATGAGCCGTCGTACCAAAAGCTGTCAGTATCGTCTTGCCCTCTACTAATTCAGGTGTTCCGCAAATACCTGGCACGACAGCACCCCTGGTGTCAATGATTGGATCGCCTACGCGAGCCATGACATTATTACCGTTAGTACCGTCGATCTGGTGAGCAATCAGCTTGCAGTCATAATTGGCGAGCGCATAGATAAATGCTCCTCCTGTAATGGCTACATCCCATTCGCCCATGGCCTCGTTGATTGTCGCACCGTTGCTGAACATCAGGTACTCAATGGGAAGATTGTCTTTTTCCGGCCAGTTCTCTTCCAGGATTACGTCAAGCAAAGAACTGCAGTAGAAAGACATAACAGCAACGCGTAAAGGTTTCTTGTTTTCTACCGTACCGCTGTTAGAGCCGGTTGAGCCCGACTGCTGTGTGCCCGAAGGCGTAGACGTAGTTCCGCTTTGGGTCCCAGCAGGACCAGTCTGGTTTCCGCATCCCACCAGCAGTGAAAAGCAAATACACACTGCCAGTATCAGTACCGTTAACTTTTTCATCCTTCAGTCCCCCTCTGATAAACTTTTATTTTCCCCGAATACCTTCGGTTTTCAAACATAGTTGCCTGGGCAATAATGGATAACATTACGAATCTGGTCACTACTGGTCATTTCTGAAGATTATTTTACAGGAACACTTGCCCCTGGTTTTCTCTATCTGCCGGGACATATAAATCGCATGAAACAAGTTTTCAAAGGTCATTCAAGTGTTCTTTTGCTATGCAGGCTGCCAATATTTTACTTTTCTAAGTCGGGTACTTTATCATACAATTTTGCTAAAAAATTAGATATATTTTTACTTGGCGAATTCTATGAGCACATTATATCACGGTTTACAAACTTAGGTCAAGTATGTGTAATAAAATATTTTGAAAAAATTAAGGTAAATATTTATCAATTTCAATATGTTCAATAGATCTTGCGCGATCACCTGCTGGATCAAATTTCAGGGTGTTTTGATTCAGACCGGTCTTCCCGGTATTGGCCGGTTATTTTGATTGCATATTTAAGCGCATGTGTCATACAACACATGCGCTTCCAATAGTCACCCATATCTGCATCTCTTACTCTGTTGAAGGATATGTGTACTGGAATCACAATCCCGCTCTTCGTTCAACAGGATTACGGCCGCAAAAGTCAGGGTACATCACCCTGGTGAAAAACCAGCCTTAACCTGCCGGATTCCATTCCTTCATCCCATGTTAACACACGTCCGCATTTACTTTATGGCGTTCAGAAAATCGTTCCAGGCCTTTTTTATGGCTTGTGCGTCGCTCTTTGGCTGCTCTTTCAGTTTTTTAAGTATCTCATCCAGTTTAGCGTTGGTAGCGGTTCCGGCCTTGCCATCCTCAGCCAACCCTGTTTCCCTTTGAAATTTGCGTACAAACTCAACCGCCTTATCCTTCCATGCCTCGCTTACCATACCAATCCCCCTTTCACTGATGAACCTGTCCCATGGAAAGTATTTTCCCGGGCAGTCCTTGTCCACTGCCGACGGATAGTCCCCATGACGCTTTATTGCCACAATTTTGTATCTTGACGATATATCATCGCACAGTTCATGGAGCGCTATTATCTGCGTCTCCGGCGCCACTTTCTCGGTCAGGGCGCCATAATCGGTATAGCATCCTTCCAGGCATATGCTGATGACGTTGATGTTCTCATCTCCCAGCAGCGATCCCCCCCCTGTGATGCTCCTGGCGACCCCTGTAAATTACACCGCTTTTCCGGATGAAATAGTGATAAGCAATACCCATCCAGCCTCGTTCCAGATGCCAGCGGTGTATGTCCTGGGCTGTGCATGACGGGGCAAGAGCATGATGGATTACTATTGTATCCGGCTTTTCGTTCGGGGCAAAGTTGGTCCTTGCCCAGTTGTACTTTTCCTCAATAATCGTCATTCAGGTTCACTCTCAATCCATTATGTACAAACAGCGACGAATCGCTTCGGCTGTTTTGCAACCGTTAAATAAACTACTAATAAATATATGGGGTAAGCCTTTATGCTGTGCCCAATACCAAAGTCTTAAGGGCTGTCTTTTATTCGCTATGGAGCCGGAAGATTAAAAAGGCGTGAGAATGCACATGATGAACAAGCACCATATAAGATATTCAACCTGATATGGATTGATAAGTATCAGATAAGAGCTGTTGGGCGCATTAATCTAAAAGGCGGTTGCCTGCCGGGGTCGATAAGTATAAAATGTGATATTGTATCAGGCTTGCTTATGGAGCAATCCCAAGGAATAGCATAACTTCGGGGAGGAAGTAATATGAATTACACGCTGAAGAATGAGCAGATCGAGAAATACAATGAAAGCGGGAGCTATTCATTTCCGAAGTACACCTCGCAGCTTATCAACTGGGCAAATCAGAACGCGCAGGGCACACGCCCCGTTGTAGTCGGACAAATGTCGGAACTGTTCCCAGAATTCATGAGTTCCGGAGAAAAGATGACAATAGAAAACTGGAAAAAATGGTATACAGAGCGGTACCCGGACGCCATAAAAAAAGCGACCGAGAAAATATATGCACAGATACAGAATCTTAAGGAGGCAATCCAGCTTATAGACAAGAAAATGGTCGAGAACTGGGTTGAGGATCTGACCATAAACAAAACATTCAACGGTTTCTACATCCAAAAGGCCATCCTTGCGTCTTTGGCTGAAAAAACAGGAACAACGTACAGGATGGCGAATCCTTCAGAAGAAGCAAAGGGAATCGACGGCTTTGTCGGGGATACTCCGTATTCCATAAAGCCTGACACATACAAAACTATGGGGCGGCTTTCCGAATCAATTGATGTGAAAATGATATACTATACAAAAACCAAGGCAGGTCTGAGAATCGAGGTTGAAGATTAAGCGCCCGAAATGCCCCGGGCGCTTTTATTATTCGTAATAACATATAACCGTATTATTCTCTTTTGTAACCTGTGATACCCGGTCTATCTTAATTGCCATCTCCTGCCTCGTTTTTACATCAAAGCCATGGTGAGCATTCCTGTAACAGCGCTCGCGTTTATCTGCAGGTAATGATTCTATGAACTCAATGTGCCTTTGAACCCGTGAATCGATAACAGTGTTCAAGGCATCAGCCGACACGGTGATGTTCTGCAGGGCAAGACCGGCGATTTCAGCGTCAAGTTCCACCCCTATGCTGTTTCTTTTAGCAGCCATGCATGCCAGGTTGGTCGTGCCAAGCCCGACAAACGGATCATAAACGGTATCGCCTTCAACGGAATACATATTAACCAACCGGTACGGGATTTCGAAAGGATAGGATGCACTGCGTTCCCTGCTGGCTTTTGAAGCGGCTATTACCTGGGAAGTCCCCCTTATCTCCCAGAGGTCTGAGAACCAGACATTTCTTTCTTCCCAGAAAAATGCGCTCTTTTGCCTCAGTTCCTTGCCGGCTCCTTTGAACATCCTCTTCCCGCCTTTTCTGAACACCAATATGTATTCGTGTTCATAAGTAACATATGCGCCGGCCGGAAACATTCCTGAACCCATGAACTTGTTGGGCGAATTCGAGGGTTTGCGCCAAAGGATATCAGGAAGCACTGAATACCCTTTGCCAAGAAAATGGTTGATTATCTGGGTGTGGTTGGAGAATAACTGGAAGTCGCCATTTATCGTCCTTGTCGCGTCCCCGATATTTATGCATACAAAACCGTTATCCACAAGTACACGGTCACATTCATCCCATGCGCGATTCAAAAGCTCATGCATCCTGTAAAAAGCCTTTAAACCTTCGCCGGTTTCAAGAAACTTTCTTATCTCAGGGTCCTGCCTGCTGAAAATATCGTCCCACATCTCTATCATTGGATAGGGCGGTGACGTAACAATTAAATGGACAGACTTGTCGGGGATTTGCTTTATGTTTGTGCTATCGCCTGTTATTATCTGATGTTTTGTCATACGGCTGTACTCCTTTGATTCTGTCAGTTGCCCGGGCGATTAATCCTTCGATCCATCACGAATAAGATATCATATATTGTCGAGAGGCAGCAACAATAAAAGCGCGGGAATGCTTTTCATACGATACTTTTGGGATCTTATCAAAATCCCCGGCCAGAATTTACTGACCTTATCCATGGTAAGGATGAGGTCAGTTTGTTTTAATGCCATGACGTATTGTACGTATAAAGCATTGATAAATACGTATAATACGTATATAATTGTATCTATAGGAGGCATAATTATGAAAAGAAGATATGTATATCCTGCTATATTTCATCCTGAAGACACGGGATTCTCAGTGTTTTTCCCTGATCTCAAAGGCTGCCAGACGCAGGGTGATACCCTGGAAGAAGCCACAATAAAAGCTCAGGAAGCATTGGGAATTTATATGGAGTGCCTGATAGATGACAAGAAAAAAATCCCTGCCGCATCATCGCCTGGAGATCTTCAGATTTCCGGTAATGATTTTGTAGTCATGATCTGCATAGACATTAAGGATTATTTGTCAAACAACAAGCCTGTGAAAAAGACCTTGTCAATCCCTGCATGGCTTAATGAAGAAGCTGAAAAACAGCATATCAATTTTTCATCGCTCTTAAAAGAAGCTCTTATTGAGAAACTAAGCGATTAACATCACTAAGGCCGCTCCAGAATTTTTGAATTCATTGGAAATATTACGAATCTCCTGCGGGACAAAGAAATCGGGCACTGCATTAATGAGCTTATTGTAGGCAATTACTGACTCGATTCCTTTGACATTTTCAATTTCCTTGGTCATTTGCTTTACTTTGGCGGCACTCATGTCATCATTTAAAACTATAAAGTGGATCGTTGACATATTATAGTCGCTCTTAAGCTTGTCTGATGCTATGATAGACGGCATGTCCTGCGGCAGGGAACGTTCCAGGTCATAATATAAAGGCGCATTTTTTTGAGCATAGAACGCGGGGATAAACATGAGCAAAAACAGAATAATAAAGGTCTTTCTGTGATTGACCGCAAATCGCGCCAGACCGTTCAGATCCGGAAGCAGTGTTCTATGGTGATATTTGTCTATATATTTATCTAGCTGTAGCAGAATGGAAGGGAGAACGCAAATTGACGTTACGATTCCAATAGCAACCCCTTTAGCCATCACTATACCTATATCGAGCCCCAACCTCAGACGCATAAAGCACAGAGCCAAGAATCCGGCTATAGTGGTCAGGGAACTGCTCATCAATGCCAAGAAAGAGGATGAAATGGCCTTCGCCATCGCCTCACAATTATCCTTATAATATGGCTGCTCTTCCTTATAGCGTGAATAAATGAAAATTGAATAATCCATGGTGACTCCCAACTGCAGGACGGCGGCAATAGAATTTGTGACATAGGAGATTTCTCCAAAGAAGATATTGGTGCCCATATTATACATGATTGCCAGCCCTGTACTTAAAAGGAGCGCCACCGGAAGCAGCCATGAATCCATAGTAAGCGACATGGCAATATATGAAAAAATTACTGCCAGGGCTACATAAACAGGAAGGTCTGAATCCACCAGATCCTTGGTATCTTTGACGAGAACGGAGAAACCGGCAAGGAAGCACTGCTTGTTAACCAGTTTGCGTATACTGTCAATAGCCTGCATGGTTCTCTCCGAAGCGCCTGGCATATCGTACTGGATAATCATGATGGTGGAGTCTCCGGAATAAAATTTCTCCCTTAACTCATCGGTGAACATGTCGGTTGGAATCTGAATTCCTACCAGGCTGGACAGCCAAACGACATTGCTTACTCCAGGCACATCTTCAATTTTCTTCTTAAGCTCGTTTGTGTAGCTCGGCGGCATATTTTCCACAATGAGCATAGTCGTTGCCGCGCTCTTGAACGGTTCCTCCAGAAGAGCCTCGCCCCGGGTGGAATCAAGGTCTGTTGGCAGGTAGGTCAGAATGTCATAGTTTATTCGGGTGGCTACCATTCCCAGAATACTGGGAATGAGAAGCAGCACAGCGATTGTTACAACAAGTTTTGATTTGTATGTAAGCGCGTGAGATATTTTGTCCGACAATTCTGTCACCTTCTCAATTGCACTTTTATCGTCACAAATCTTAGTTTCGCGGCGGGGAAAAGTCAATATAACGGGCATTAACCTTCATAATTTTTAATAATTCACCTGAATGCGTCTAATTTTAATTATTTTTTATAATTTCCTAGTATGAGAACGTTATAATAGAAAATGAGGCTGGTAACATGAAACGAAAAGTCCTTATTGTAGATGATGATACGTCAATTCTGATGCTTATCTACGACGTCCTTACAGAAAACGGCCTGGATGTGGAAATGGCTCAGTCCGGTGAGAAGGCTCTCCAGCTTATTCAGAACCAGCAGTTTGACCTTATCTTGCTGGATATCATGATGAAAGGAATTAGCGGCCTGGAGGTATGCCGTCAAATTCGTGACCGGGTAAGCTGCCCTATTCTCTTTCTCAGCGCCAAGGACAGCATAAGCGACATTGTCCGGGGATTGGACTTGGGAGCAGATGACTACATTACAAAGCCATTTGTAGTGGATGAAGTGGTAGCGCGCATTCATGCCCATCTGCGCAGGGAGGAACGGGCTGACTCCTCACGACCTTCATCTATGCCAATACAGATCGGAGAAATCCGACTTGACCCTATGAGAATGACAGTATCAAAGAACGGAACACCTGTTGAACTTTCTACCCGGGAATTTGAATTGCTTTCTTATCTCATGCACAATGCCGGGCAGATCCTATCCCGTGAGCAGATTTTTCATGACGTATGGAAAACCGAGTATGGCGATATAGGTACTGTAGCCATCAATATCAAAAACCTTAGATCAAAACTGGATCCTGACTGGGAATACATTAAAACCATCTGGGGTTCCGGTTACCTGTTTGTCTCACAAAGTGCTTTTAATGAAGAAAAGGCGGAGAAGAGCGAGAATGCGGGACACGATAAATAACATTATACGGTCGCTCGGTATGGATTGGCTGAATCGCAGATTGTCCAGAAAAATGGTGCTGGGCCTGGTAGTTATAGCCGTATTGAGTTGGATTTTTATGTGCCAGAGTTTTATGGCATACCTGAGCCATTATGCCCGCCGGTCATATTCAGAGATGATGGAGCGGGCAGATGACTATGCCCAGGATGCCGCTGTTGTTTTGGAGAACAGCGAAGACTTTACCAGTCTGAAGGACTACCTTGAAATGCACCAACTTGGGTGTATTGTCTGGGATGCAGATGGAAAGCTTATTTTTACATATACAAATCCGGTAAATGACGATTATGGCGTTATCGCTTCCGCCAAGCGTGAAGCAACCCTCTCCAATGGGCAGAATATCATTTTTCAGATCTGGACGCGCTCAATTCCCCAGCAGTATTTAATCGACTCTCTGCGGTACAAGGTACGAATCGGGCTCTTAGCCCTGAATGCCTGCATCTTTCTGGTTATGGCGGTTCTTATTTTTACTATCGTACTGGTTCCTGTTGTCCGGTTGCGGAAAACCATGCGGCTCTATTATGAACGGGGAAAGTTTCCGGAGCGAAGCAAACGCCTGGACGAGATCGGGAAACTGCAAAACACCTTCGCCGATATGGTAGAAGTGCTTCAGACGAAGGAACAGGCCGAACGGCGCTTGGTAGCGTCCATCTCCCATGATATAAAGAATCCTCTCACTTCGGTTATGGGATATACCGAAAGGCTTCTTTCTACGAATTTGCCCCCGGAAAAACAGCGTCAGTATCTGCAATGCGTGTATGATAAAGCTATAAGAATCAAATCACTGGTGGACAAATTTGACGAATACCTGAATTTAGGTTTACGAGATACCGTACCTTTGAGCTGTGTAAAGGCAAAAGACATTTGCAGCATGCTGCAGAAGGAGTACGGAACTGAACTGGAGGATGCCGGAGTAAATTTTGAAATAAACTGCCGCTGCCCGGAGAGCCGTTTGATGTGCAATATGGATGATCTCAAACGTTTTTTTGGAAACCTCATTGCAAACAGCATCTCCCATGCCGGAATTGAGCATTTGGAACTGCATGTCGTCTGTCAAAGGCAGGAGGATCAGATTGAGTTAAGTTTTTGGGACAATGGACACGGGGTTGACCGGGAAATTCTTCCCAAGATTTTTGAGCCTTTTTATACCACAGACCGTGGCCGTAAAGTGTCCGGTCTTGGTCTTGCCATCTGCAAAAACATTGCCAGGGCCCACGGTGGAATTGTTTCAGCAGAAAATGTTCCGGGCGGAGGACTCATGATCCGGCTGCTTCTTCCTTGCATCAAAGAAAAGTAAATCGCATAATGACCTCATCCTTACCAAGGATGCGCTCTGACTAATGAGGACGATATGAAGATGGATCAAGATAAGGTAATGAAAAAACTCAAAAAATCGCCGGCAGATCATGTGTAATCGGTTACGTGGTAATCTGCCTTATCTGGCCATACTCCAACGGTTCCGACATATTATCGCGGATTTGATTGAGTTCGATAACGTAATACTTGATATCATGCCAAGCACCATGCTTGAATCCGATAGCAGGCAACGTTGCGGCGAGGGAAAAGCCCATTTTCTGATGGAATACTTCGCTACCTTCATTCGGACAGCCAAGAACCGCAACGGCCTTTACAAACCCCTGCTTTTTCAATGCAAGAAGAAGTTTTTCATACAGTAGTTTCCCTGCGCCTTTTTGTGTGCTGCCATTCTTAATATAAATCGATGTCTCACATACCCATTGGTATGCCTTACGCTCCTTGAACATGTTCGCATAAGCGTAGCCTATTATTTCACCATTATCTTCGCAAACAAAGAAAGGGAATTTCTCTGTGATTGCCTCTATCCTCGCGGAAAACTCCCGTGCAGAAGGAGCAGAATACTCAAATGTATATGAAGTGTTGTCCACGTAATATTTGTATATATCAGATAACGCCTCGGCATGGTTCAGATTAACTTCACGAATAATCATTCTTAGAGTCTCCTTTAAGCTTCTATCGCCTTCCCCGGATAATCCATGGCACTGATTCCTTAATCCGTCGGCGGTTGAATTGAGCAAGAAAAAGCTGATACCTATGAATATAGAACAAATCGTATGGGAAAACAACTTGGATGGCACTCAACATTTTTAAATATATCGAATCAATTTCATTCAGCAATGTATATACTATGTATATACATATGTAAATAGAGGTGATATAATGGATTTGGAGAAACCCACAGAAACCATAAAAAACCAAACGAAAGGAGTTGATTATATGTCAACAGTTATTGCCCAAAAATGGGGAAACAGTTTGGGCATACGAATTCCTAAAGAAGCTGCTGACAAATTAGGCATCGACGTAGGTTCCGAAATCGAACTTCATGTTTCTGAAGACGAAAAAACCATAAAACTAAAACCTAAAAGAACTGTAAAAAAATACACATTAGAAGAGCTATTATCACAGATTACTCCAGAAAATCGGCACAAAGAATTTGATTTCGGAACCGAGGGGCGTGAGTTGATCTAATGGCAAGTATACCTGACAGAGGCGCCTTTATTGTTTTAGACTTTACTCCAAAAGCTGGTCATGAGCAGGCAGGAAGAAGGATCGCCATTGTTTTGTCTCCTAAGGACTTCAATGATAGAACAGGGTTTATTGTTGTTTGCCCAATTACAAATCAAAAAAAGGGATATCCGTTTGAAGTTGAAATACCGGCAGATGGAATATCTCCTGATGGTCCTGGCGACCCCATAACAGGAGTAGTTTTGACTGATCAGGTTAAATCATTGGATTGGAGAGCACGAAACATTAAAGTGTTGAAGCATTATGATCAAAACGATCCGCAAATAAAAGCAATTGATGAAATAATTGAAGAATGCCTGGCTAAGATAGCTACATTCCTTACCTGAACATATATATGATATTGGGTAAACCAACAAAAAATGAATGACCCAAGCATGAACAATAAGGTACTTCAGCAGGAGCAGAAGAATAGAGACTGTCCTGAAATTTGTGTAAACCTCCATTACGGTGTAGAATAGAAGCACCATAACGAAGGTTTAATACGATGGCAAAAAGAAATCGTACCCCAGAAGAAAACGTACGAAGAGAAAAGATACCCGAACTACGTCTTTGGGTAATACACTCATAAAAATACTCCTTTCTGGTTTCTTTATACTAATCCTTACCAGAAAAGAGTATTTCCACGCTCCCATACACGAAATTTTTGACAGCCTAAAAACCGGCGGTTGGAAACCGGCGATTGGGTCAATTTTCAACCGGCGATTTGGGTCAAGAATAAACCGGCGTTGACATTACCATGGATGCCATGCGGCGTAAAAACCGTCGCCCTGCCGCGTCAAGCTTCTCCTCCTGCGGTGCTCATTTACCTTGTAAACTCCGCTCCTCGGGGCTCGCTTTCCTTGCATTGCTCGGTTTTTACTTTGCAT
>Ga0116168_1000344_pt1 | contig 47036 bp, 31 predicted proteins | sample AD_UKC129_MetaG_FD_89795 | JGI IMG/M metagenome (GOLD analysis project Ga0116168, IMG submission 89795) | Active sludge microbial communities of municipal wastewater-treating anaerobic digesters from Canada - AD_UKC129_MetaG | ecosystem: Engineered > Bioreactor > Anaerobic > Digestate | place... | reverse complement strand
CCATCAAAACAATCCATTTTTTCGAAAGAATTTTACTATAACAAATTATCCAACAAATACCGAACGGTAATTAGTCCTTCGTAAAACTAAATATAAAATCCCCTCACCCCTCCTAATCTTAAAGAAAAACATATATATGAGATCTCTGAATAAAGGTTTAATTTTTTAATCATTGTAATACAGAGGGAGTTTCGAGGGAAAATGAAACGAAAGAGAGCAGGAGTGGTATTAATAATATCGGTAAGCAATAGCGAGATAATGAAATTTAATAAGAGGAGATAAAAAAGAACAAAAAATCAACAAGAAAAAACTCAATTATTGGTTATAGAAAAGATATATTCCTTTCCCAAAGCGATTTTTCCTCTCCAAAAACGGTATAATTATTGATTTTTCCTCTCCAAAAAGGTATAATTATTTTATAGATTAATCCCAAACCTAAAAATCCTATTTGTTCAGATGTCTCAAATATTTTTATAACTTTATTGCAACATATGCTGTTATTAACTACAATGCTTTTAGTTGCTTTAATGGGGGAATATCAATGTGAATATTCTTTTTCAATAAATTCCGCCTCTTATACATTGGTAATCAACCAAAAAAATTTAGAGGCTGCCAATTTTTAGAACATCGTGCTGATAATTCTCTTGCGATAGCTAACTATCCATATAATTCCAGAATTATTGTTCTCGACCGCGAATTAAGGCAACAAATAAATCTGTATGTTCCCTTTCATAGTGTTAACAATATATTTACAACATCAAAGAAAGCAATCCTATGTATAAATCCGCTGGATAAAACCCTCTGGCAATTTTCTTCTTCCCAATATGGCTGGAGAAATACAGGGGTACAATTTACTTGGTTAAGAACATGGAGCATAGATGAAAAGAATGGAACCATTTTATCTGCAGAATATTGTGATGATACTTCCCCCTATGCTCGCGTTATACGCTCTACAGATGATGGCCTGACCTGGTCAACCGTGTTCGTAAAACAGGCTTACGGGTCTACATCCCCTGAAATTCGTCATTTCCATACCGTTACCGTAGACCCTTACACCGGCTATTGGTATTTATCCTCCGGTGATAGACCGCCTGAATGCATGGTCTGGATTAGTAAAGATGACGGAACTACCTGGACGGATGTTACCGATTATGATTTTGACCCTACCACAGAACCTAAAGTAAGAACACAGGCATTGTTCCGTCTCACAACAATGTGGTTTACACCTCAATATATCTGCTGGGCAACAGATGACCGAATTAACGGCACGGGTGCAAAACTTGTTATAAGCCCACGACTGAACCCCTTGATATTCATGTGTTAGGGACGGTCTCTTATAACCATGTCCGTAGCAGTATTGAATTTCCTGGCATCGGTTGGTTATTAATTACCGAAGATAAAACAGGGCTGTCTTATATAGAAACGACTTTTGTAACAAATGACTTTCACATTATCCCCTTTGGTAAATTACAGGACATTACAGGTTATTTTTCCTCTTCAATTGCGAGCAAACGGGCGTATTGGGATAATCAAAAAAATTGTTATATTGGTTACAGCCTTGCTCGTGGGTTAGTGCCTCGCATAGTTCGATATGAATTATATCGAGATTATCAATTGAATATAAGAATTGAAGAAGAAACCGGCGGAAGAGTCAACATAGAACCCACAAGTAATAACCATTATCGGAAAGGAGAAAAAGTAAAAATCACAGCAGTAGAGGAACCAGGCTATATCTTCACGGGTTGGAGTGGCGATTATGTTTCATCATCAAGAACTATTCAACTTGTAATAGAAAAGGATACCTACCTTACAGCCCATTTTTATCCACGCGACATTGAACCTGAATTTAAGGTATCTCTCACTTCTCGTGTCTCATTGGTTATCCTTATAATCTTCATTTCCATAACTGCAATACTTTCCTTTATTAGAGGTAATCGCATATCTCTTCCTTAATCAGGACTATATCTCCGACCATCAATATACCTTACTGTCTAATTATTACCTTCATGAATAATGAAAACTTGTATTCTTGTATTTAAAGAAAAGTTAATTGCTCAAAATATTCTACATGGAATACTGTTAAACCAGGATGTGTATAACAAACTTAACGAAATGGTTCCCTTTGTTTTTTAAAAAAGAAAATCCCAAGAATTATTAAAACTAAAAGTATATTAAAATCCTTCAAATCGTATCCTTTTAAAAGAGGTTGAATTTAGATATAATAACAGGGACAAGGTAGAAGATAAGGCCCTAACTATCTTCAGAAGGATTAAGATAAGGAATCCGCAAAGAATTTATACACTTACTGCAAAAAATAAGTAGATAAACAAGATGTAGAGAGCAAATGAAAAGGAAAATTGGATATTGGGTTTATATTTTGTTCCTCTGTTTAATCTGGGGAATCGTAATTGCTTTATCCGTTGAATTTAGTACCCGTATCTTGCTTCGCGTCGGTAACTTTTTATACAAGCCCTATTTTGAGGCTCAAAATCGAAAAGTTTACGGAATGGTTTCTGCTTCTGAACAGGCAAGACGATATAAACCTATTCAGGAAATACCTCAAAATAGGGAAAAGACAATAAAATCAACCCCAACTACAACTCTTCAAAGGAACAATACGCCTTGTGATAAGAACTACGAATTAACCCTTGAAGGAATGGCAGAATTCTATTTTGATAGAAATGGCAAATTAACGAAGTGGTATGGAGACCCTCTGATAGGAAACTATATTCAATCATTACTTCAGGGCAAACGATATGGTTATTACAATCCGGATTGGAATAACTTTATTGAGGATATAAAGAATAATCGCTTCCCAGTCAATCCTATTCGTTTGAGATATGAATATTTTTATATCCTCCAATATGAAATTCAATCCAGCCCAAATCAAGATGGGGTTTTATTACGCACAAGAGAAATTCGGGACGCTTACCCATTTTCTCTGAAGTCTCTGAATTCAATTACCAATGAAGATAGTCCCTGGCTTGTTCCTTTTTATTCATATAAACCTAACTGGGAAAAGGCTGGGAATATAGCTAAATATAATAACTTTGGATTTCGTGATGATGATATTATAATGCCCAAACCTGAAGGGTATTTTCGTATTGTTTGTGTAGGTGGTTCAACCACAGAAGAGGGCAACTCAAATGAACTGACTTATCCAAACATTATGGAAAAGAAACTTCGTAGCCACTTTAACACAGACAAAATCGAAGTAATTAATTGTGGGATTTGTGGTATTCGCTCTTTTGGGGAAGTTCGCCGAATTAATGATTATCTGCAATTGGACCCGAATTTACTTGTATATTACAACGCCATCAACGATATATGTTATCACTACATCCCCTACTGGTTAACTCTGCCCAATCCATATAAAAAAATACTTCAACACTCCGTATTTCTAAATCGCCTGTTCAATCGGAAACTCCTGCCATCAGATGATTACATCGCCGAATATTTTCGAGACAATATTTTGCGTCATTTAGGGGCCATGAACTGCGCCTGCAAGAACAAAGGGGTTCAAATGGCTATTTGCAGTTTCGCCTATCCTAAACTCAAATGGTATGAGTTTGTTCCGAAATCCTATTGCGATTTTAATATACGCAATGTTTGGGTCTCATTAGAGGATGTGATGATTACCTTTGATACTTACCTGAAAATTATTCACATCTATAATCAGGAGTTAAAAAACTTTTGCGAAAGGGAACACATTCTGTATATCCCGGTAGCCGAAGAATTCAACGCAGGTATGGACCACTTTTTTGATATATGCCACATGACCCCATTAGGAATGGAGACAAAAACCGAGATTATCGGCTCATATATCGCCCAATGGATTAAAGAAAAGGGGTTTCTCCAATAATCAGGATGAAAAATTTTATGCCACCACAGATTCCTTATCCTCAAAAAAATTAAATTTCTTGTAAATCTATCCTTTTTGATATTATAGGAACATAACAAAATACAAAAGAAAAGATAAGGGATAAAATGTTCTGTCCTAACTGTAAAAAAAACATATTACTTATTATGGAATATGAGAACATCGAACTTGACTTTTGCCCGAATTGTTTAGGTGTCTGGCTGGATGCAGAAGAACTCCAATGGATATTAGAATCTCAATTCGATGAACAGAGCATATTCATAAAAGCTGTCGTAGACGAGACAAAGAAAAAATGCCCACGCTGCCGAACTTATATGCAAAAAGTATCCCTTCCCCAGAATGATAAAATCGTGTATGATATCTGTCCTGAAAATCACGGTATATGGTTCGACCGCGGAGAATTAGAGAATTTAATTCAAAATCTACCTGAATACCCTGGCACCCATTCCTTCCTCCAATGGCTCCAAACCATATTCCACTATCAGAACAATCCCGAAGAATAATTGATAGTCATTACTATGTGTCCATAAAAGCCAAAGAATAAATAAAATCCACATCCAAAATCCGTCCTGATGATTTCCATTTGTTAAAACTCTTCTGGCATAATCATAGTCAAAATGAAAAACAAACCAATTTCAAAAACTATGGATAGGGTTTTTCATCATGTCAGAACGCATTGCATTATATCCGGGCAGTTTTGACCCGCCTACATTAGGACACATTGACTTAATCCATCGTGCCCGCCGTATTTTCGACCGAGTTATTGTTGCTGTGGCTATCAATGAAGCCAAAACTGCTTTATTCACAGTAGAAGAGCGGATACAGATGTTGAAAGAAGAAATCAACAGTTCACCCGATATTGAAGTAACAAGTTTTGTCGGACTGTCCGTAGAATTCGCAAAAAAGTGCGGTGCCCAGGCATTGATTCGCGGACTTCGTGTAGTCTCCGATTTCGAATTTGAACTGAGCCTCGCTATAAATAACCAAAAATTGGACCCCACAATTGACACCGTATGCTTAATGCCCAGCGAACCTTACTTATTCTTAAGTTCGCGTCAAGTCAAAGAAATTGTCCGTTTCGGCGGAAGTGTTTCCCATTATGTCTCCCCAAAAATCGAACAAAAACTCCGCGAACGCCTACTCAATAAGTAAGTAGTATGATAACCTTTAGGACATAGGTAACAGGGGAATAAATTTAGCGGGCGAGTTTTTTTATCTCATGAACGACCTACGGCAAAAAATCATAGTCAGACTGAGCCGTTTTATCCGGATGCTCTTTAATAACCTTAAAACGGGTGCAGTCATCTACCTCCCTTAAAATGAATATCGTTTTTGCTCCGGCTCTTCTTTTTTCACATTCGGGACTCTCTTATCATCTGTATGAATCTATTCCCAGGGTTGTTCCTTCTCATACCGTTGAGGAATCTTCTTTTTATATTTCTTTTCATACTGAGAACCGATGCGATATCTCTTGAATACCTGATATACTCCAAATTCACTTATTCGACGGATTCTTCTTTTCCGAAGGATTATGCTGATGACAAGGGCAGAATAGCCTAATTTCTTTCTTATCTTAGCGATAAGACATTCCAGCTCTTGGAAAAGACTATTCCGAATTCTTTCTGGGTCTTCTGGACTGAGGTGATAAACTTTCCGAATTCTGGGGACTATTTTTAAATTGCTTCAAGTATTTATAAAAGGTCTTGCGAAAGATATGACAGAAATAGCACAAATCTTCAACCGTCTTAAAGTATTTACTTTCTTGGTTTTTTACTTTCTGATATTCCACAATCATATTCAGTTTCTGATGAATAAATGGTTCTTGTAGGTATCGGTTCATAGGTAGCACTTCCTCGGTGCTTATGGTTTAGTTATATAATACACTAACTCAGGTGTTACCTATGTCCTATAGTTTCTGAAATATAAAATGTATGATGCTTTAGTAATATATCGGGATTATTTTAAGCATTTACGGATAGATAAGAGTCAGCGATTTGAAAATGGTCGGGTGTATATAAATGGGATAGAGAGCTTTGGAGTTATGCGAAGGAGCGGTTGCAGAAATTTCATGGAGTGAGTGCAATGTATTTTGAATATTACCTGAAAGAATTAGAATTTCGTTACAATCATTGTGAGGAAGATTTATAAACATTCATTTTAACCTCCATCCTCTTGGTGGAGTGAAGTGGATAGTCATTTTTTTATATAGGTATATGAAACAAAGGAAGTAGGCAGGAAGTCTGTATTATAAAATTATATAACAGAGGAGATTTTTAAATGCGATATTCTTTAAGCCTTCAAAAATTATTTTTATTGTTCTTTGTTTGTTTATTAGGGATTGTTGTTCCTGTTTTTGCACAGAATGCAGAAGCCCCAAAAGAGGAAGCACAATGGTATCAGCCGGAAATCATTGATAATCCGGAAGTGAAATTACTGGCAAAAGAGGGAGCCGGGAAGTTGTATAAAGTGGGTGAGCATTTATTGTGTGTGATGGAAGGGACTTATAAGGAAATGGGGTTCCAGCACGGGAAATTATTGGCGGATAAGATAGAACATATAATGAAGGTTGGATATTTTGTTAAAGCACTCTGGAATAGAGGATATACACGCGAATATGCCTTTGAACAGTCGAAGCGAATGGCGAAATATATCCCGTCGGAATATTTAGAAGAGGTTCAAGGGATTTACGAGGGCGTCCAGGCTGCAGGGAAGAAGGACATTACTTATGATGAGGTGCTTTTAGGTGCAACGGTTCCAGAGATTTTGCATTTTCCTCCCAATCAACCCCCGTCTATGCCAGCGGCTATGCCTAAGAGCTGTTCCAATTTTGCATGTTGGGGCAAGTGGACACCGGATGGGCGTTTGATTCATGGTAGGAATTTAGATTGGACAGTAAGTGCGGATGCTCAGGATGACTCTGTATTGCTTGTATGGCGTCCAAAGGGGAAGAAGCCGTATATGATGTTAAGTTGGGCAGGAGCCATTGGTAGCGTTAGTGGCATGAGTGCCAGTGGATTAACCATTGGAGAAATGACTTTGCCCAGTCCTAATGCAACATTCGACGGTATGCCCTTATTGGTTATTATGCGTAGAGTTTTGGAGCAGGAGACCCTGGAACAGGCAGTTGATGTGCTGGTGAAAGGGCCGCAAACATCGGGTTGGAATTTTATTGTTGGAGATGGAAAAATTCCTTCCGGGCGTGCTTTTGAATCCGATGCGAAACGAGTCGTCGTGTATACGGATAATGACCCCAAGGAGTCCGAAGAGACGGCTCATTGGAGCATTCCGGATGCAGTTCGCAGAACCAATCACCCGATTAATAAAGAGGGTTTGTTAGACCTGGCACAGCATTATGGGCCACGGTTTAATATTAATGTAAAAACATGGGAAGAATTGAAACTTATCCTTCCATTGTTAAAATCACAGGATTCTTTTCAACGTTATGACTGGTTAGGCAAGCAGATAACAAAAGCAGAGAAATCCGTAGATATACGCCGTGCTATTGATATTCTTGCCAATGGACCCGTATTTGGCGATGATACACTGCATTCCTTTGTGTTTGACCCGAAGGAACAGGTAGCGTATGTCTCCGTCGCAGGGAATAACCCTCCTGTTACTGCGACGCGTAGACCTTTTACAAAAGTAGACTTAAAACAATGGTTTAAATAGGTAGAAGCGTTTTTTCTGTCGGATACTTATATAAGTTTAGTTTCACCTGGTATTGCAACAGGAGGAACGGGCATAGGTCCGAAGTCTAATTTCTCAGGGAAGAGGTTTAACTTGGATTCGTTAATTACCCAATCCCAGGTTACTTCTTCACCTGTGTAAGCCGACATGCGTCCCATAATCGCTGTTAAAGTGCTTTCCGCAATGGCTTGTGTTTCATTGATATATGTGCCATTTCGAATAGCAGAGATAAGGTCAGCGTGTTCTTGCTCATACGGGTTATTTTGCTCACCTGTATACGGATATTCTTTATCTGTGAAGATATATTTTCCGGGTTCTGCTTTACCATGTGTGCCGACAACATATTCTCCAACGCGTTTGTATGTATCTTTGTTTTGTCTGCAAGCACTGGTTACACGGATACCGCCGGGATATTCAAATTCAACAAAGAAATGGTCGTAGATATGACCAAATTCGGGACCCGTTCTCTGTTGTCTTCCGCCCATACCAATAGCGCGTATAGGGTGTGTTTTTAATACCCAATTAATCACATCAATGTTATGTACATGTTGCTCTACAATGTGGTCGCCCGAAATCCATGTGTAGTAGTTCCAGTTGCGGAGTTGGTATTCCATATCAGACCAGGATGGGTCGCGTGGAACAGGGGTATAGTAATCATAATCACCAATCCAATAGCACGAAGCGGAAACGATGTCACCTATGGCTCCTTCATGAATTTTCTCTATCAAAGAGAGATAAGGCTTTTGATGGCGGCGTTGCGTTCCTGCAACCACATTGAGTTTCTTTTCCGTGGCTTTCTCGCCTGTGGCTAAGATGGAGCGAATTCCAACAGGATCAACCGCAACAGGTTTTTCCATGAAAACATGTTTATTCCTTTCAACAGCATATTGAAAATGTTGGGGACGAAACGCTGGTGGTGCAGCAAGAATTGCAATATCTATATCTGTATCCAGAACACCTTTGTAATTATCCCAGCCCGTGAAGCAATTTTTATCCTCTACCTGAAACGCATCGCCTAATTGTGCTAATTTTGCCTTACATTTCTGAATAGCATCCGGGAAAAGGTCTCCGATAGCCGTTATTTTAATGTTTGGGGAAGAACGAACACAGTCAATCCCGGCTCCTGTTCCGCGTCTGCCACAACCGATAATACCTACTTTCAATGGAGCCGTTTCGGAGAAGGCATAACGGGCTATAAAGAAAGATGCACCCGTAATAGCACTTGTCTTTATGAAATCTCTACGGGAAGGGGTTGAATGACCGCCATGATTAAATGATTGATTTTCCATGAATAAATCTCCTTTTGATTTTTATTTGGTAATAATGTTCTTATTAATATACAAAACCTCTGAACAAATAGGATTTTTAGTTTTGGGTTAATCTGCAAAATGATTATACCGTTTTTGGAGAAGAAAAATCGCTTTGGGAAAGGAAAATATCTTTTCGATAACCAATAATAATTGTATTGATTTTTTGTTCTTTTTTCCTCTTTTTTATCTTCTTTTACTAAAGTTTATTATCTCGCTATTGCTTACCGATATTATTAATGCCACTCCTGCTCTCTTTCGTTTCATTTTCCCTCGAAACTCCCTCTGTATTACAATAATTAAAAAATTAAACCTTTATCCAGAAATCTTAATTTATAAAAGAGAATATACTCAGGAGGATAGACATGACACATAGGGAAAGGGCTCTTGCCGTTTTAAGATATGAACCGTATGACCGTTTGCCAATAGTTCATTTTGGTTTTTGGAATGAGACTTTAACAAAATGGGCAGAAGAAGGATACATCACAAAGGAAGAAGCGAAAGAATGGGTAGATGGAAATCCTGTGGATGCCATAATAAGTGAAAAGTTGGGTTTTGATTTTAATTATTATTCGGTATTTAAGCCCAACGCCCATTTAGACCCTTTATTTGAGCGAAAAACGATTGAAGAGTTATCTGATGGTTCCAGGAAAGTGCAGAATGAAGATGGCGTTATTGTTCTCGAAAAACCGGGAGCTGTTTCTATCCCAGCAGAGTTTGACCACCTTTTAAAAACCCGTAAAGATTGGGAAGAACACTACTTGCCGAGACTTCAATATAATGAGAATAGAATACTAAAAACACTTGTTCGTGTAAATGATAAAATGATACCTTTTGGAGAAGGTGGAGAGGAATTTCTCAAAACCAATGAACGGGATTATCTTTATGGATTACATTGCGGAAGTTTATTAGGCTCTTTGCGAAATGTTACAGGGGTAGTGGGATTAAGTTATATTTATGCCGATGACCCTGATTTGTTCAAGGAAATGATTGATACATACGGTGAACTTTGCTACCAGAATACAAAGCGAGCCTTGCAAAATGGAGCCAGGTATGATTTTGCCCATTTTTGGGAAGACATCTGCTTTAAAAATGGACCGCTGGTAATTCCTTCTGTTTTTGATGAATGGGTCGGACCTCATTATAAGAGGATTACAGAGTTATGCAATAGTTATAGACTGGACATCGTTTCGCTGGATTGCGATGGCTGCATTGATGCCCTTATTCCGACATGGTTTCATAATGGCGTGAATACCATGTTTCCGATAGAGGTGGGCACATGGAACGCAAGCATTGCCCCATGGAGGGAAAAATATGGCAAAGGCTTACGCGGTGTCGGAGGAATGAATAAAGTGGTATTTCTTCATGACAGAGATGCTGTTGATCGTGAAATAGAACGGCTTAAACCTTTGGTTGACTTAGGAGGTTTTATCCCCTGTCCTGACCATCGTATTCCCCCGGATGCGAAATGGGATAACATCCGTTATTATTGCGACCGCATGCGACAGGTATTCGGGTAAAGTCTATAGCAAAAATAAAAAAAGGAATTTAGTTATGAAACTCTTTAATAAAAACCGATTTTTATATTTTATAACTACCACATTTATACTACTTTTAATTTTTGTCCCCGTCTATATCTACAAAACGAATTCAGTAGTTGTTAAAACGGAGAAAGAACAACCACCAAAAGAATTTCCTCTCAATTATACGAAAGAAGGAATTCAACAGGTAGTCGAGGCAAATAATAAGTTCGGCATTGACCTTTATTTAGAATTGGCAACAGAGAAAGCAGATAAAAACCACTTTATTTCACCGTTCAGTATATCCATGGCAATGGCAATGTTATATGAAATGGCAAAGGGTAAAACGGCAGAGGAAATTCAAAAAGCATGTTCTTTCCCTGATATAGATGTGATACGACCTAATATATCGTATATATATAGAATGTTCGACACTCAATTTAAAAAAGAAAATACTACGAACAAATCCGATGAGAAAAATTACGAAATTCTACTGGCAAATGCTTTATGGATAAATAAGACTTTCCCTGTAAAAGAAAATTATAAAAATATTATCAAGCAATATTACTTTGGATTAGTTGAAAACTTAGATTTTTCAGGCAACCCGTCTAAATCAGCCCAAACTATTAATAATTTTGTTGAAGAAAAAACTCAAGGAACTATAAAAGATCTTATTTTGCCAAATGAGATTGATGATTTCACTGTTATGGTTTTAACTAATTCCATATATTTCAAAGGAGTATGGCTCTATGAATTTGATAAACAAAACACAAGGGATAGGGAATTCAAGATTAATGCTAATAAGACAATTAATGTCCCATTTATGAATTTTATAAATCCAGAACAAGAATTTTTGTATATAGATACCCCTGAATTAGAGATCTTAGAATTACCCTACAAGGAACGCAAAATATCCATGTTGATTATTTTGCCTAAGCAAGGCAATTTGGAAGAACAGGAGGAGAAAATATTGAGAGAATTTCCAGAGTTGAAGCAAAAAATGCAACCCCGTAGTGTTTATCTAATTTCTATCCCAAAATTTGAAATAGAAACAAACTATCTTTTAGATGCTGCTTTTAAGAAATTGGGAATAACTTCTGCTTATTCTGCTGGTGCAGATTTTTCAAATGCAACGGATATGGGAATATTTTTAGACGAAAGTAAACATAAAGCATATATAAAAGTTGATGAAAAAGGAACAGTTGCTTCCGCAGCAACTGTTCTTTTATTAAAATTAGGCGAGGATATTGATTCACCAAAAAAGATTAATTTCATTGCAGACCATCCTTTTATCTTTATAATACAGGATAACCAAACCAATGCAATCTTATTCCTGGGAAGAATTGTTAATCCTGTTTCTAATTCTGTCTAAATTAAACGATTTTACTTTGATGATTATCCCCCAGAAGAAATATCTCTAATATCTGGAAACACCCCCCAATTTACCTTATTCTATAAACAGGAGTGATAATGGTATATTGATATACTCCGTGTCGAAGATAGCAATTTTTTGATGTAATTTTTAGTATCTGTGGATAAAAAAAGAGGGAAGCTTGGGCTTCCCTCTTAAATATTTCTATATTAAATATTTTGATTAGTAGTGGGGATGATTGTGGGCACCGCCTTTATCTTCTTTCTTTTCAGGAATATCTGCAACAAGACATTCGGTTGTGATAATCATGCTGGCAACGCTAACTGCATTTTGTAAGGCACAACGAATAACCTTCGCCGGGTCAATGATACCCGCTTTAATTAAATCTTCAATATTTCCTGTATCTGCATTTAATCCTACATTTTCTTTTTCTTCTTCCAATTTAGCAGAAATCAATTCGCCATTTAGTCCGGCATTATTGGCTATTTGAATTAAGGGGATAGCCATAGTTTTCTTCATTAATGCAACGCCCAGACCTTCATCACCTTCCAGTTTTAAGTTGTCCAATACCTTACGGGCACGAAGCAACGCAACACCACCACCTGGAACAAATCCTTCCTCAATGGCAGCACGGGTTGCATTCAAGGCATCATCCGTTCTGTCTTTCTTTTCCTTCAATTCTGATTCTGTGGGAGCACCTACGCGAATAACAGCAACACCACCTGCCAATTTGGCAAGGCGTTCCTGTAATTTTTCACGGTCATAATCGGAGGTGGTTTCTTCGATTTGTCGGCGAATTTGTTCGCACCGTGCTTGAATATCTTTCTTTTTACCGGCACCTTCAATAATAGTTGTGTAATCTTTTGTAACTTCAATGCGTTTGGCTCTACCTAATTGGTCAAGGGTTACATTCTCTAATTTAATACCCAAATCTTCGGAGAAGAATTGTCCACCCGTTAAGATAGATATATCTCTCAGTATTTCTTTTCTGCGGTCACCAAAAGCAGGTGCTTTTACGGCACAGACTTTGAGTATTCCACGAATTTTATTAACAACAAGAGTGGCTAATGCTTCCCCTTCGATGTCCTCTGCAATAATTATCATAGGCTTTCCGGTCTGGGCAATTTTCTGGAGAAGCGGTAGCAAATCGTGAATACTGCTGATTTTCTTTTCATAACAAAGGACATAACATTCTTCAAGAACTGCGGTCATATTGTTCGGGTCTGTTACAAAATAGGGTGATAGATAACCACGGTCAAATTGCATACCATCTACAATTTCTACTTCCGTTTTTAATCCTTTTCCTTTTTCAACCGTAATAACCCCATCATTCCCGACTTTATCAATGGCTTCCGATATGAATTGCCCAATTTCCTTATCTCCATTGGCGGAGACAGTGGCAACCTGCCGTATTTCATCAGAATTGCGAACTTTTTTACTCATATTAGCGATGGCTTTCACTACTTCTGCCAGTGCTTTGTCCATTCCGCGTTTAATAGCCATCGGATTGGCTCCTGCGGTTACCAGTCGGATACCTTCGTGAACCATGGCTTGAGCCAATACAGTTGCCGTAGTTGTTCCGTCACCTGCGGTATCATTGGTTTTGCTTGCTGCTTCACGCAACATCCTTGCACCCATGTTCTCAAACGGGTCTTTCAAATCAATTTCTTTTGCGACCGTTACACCATCTTTTGTGATGGTCGGAGAACCATAGGTTTTCTCTAATAATACATTGCGACCACGCGGACCTAAAGTTGCCTTTACTGCATCTGCTAAGACATCAACGCCTTTAATCAATTTTTCGCGGGCTTCTTCACTGAAAACAATCTGTTTTGCCATAAGAAATTCCTCCTCCTTAAATGGTTAAATAAAGTTACATTCAAGGAAAGTAATATTTATAGTTTTGATTTTCTGTTAGCACTCACCCGTAGTGAGTGCTAATATAATACCATATATATAATCGTTTTGCAAATAATCTTTACTGACAAAATCAACTAAATTTTTTATTCCAAAAAACACAGTCGTATTTTCAACTCTGTATTTTGTAAAATATTGAACTACTTATTTATTTTGAAATAAAATGGATTAAGTTTTAAACAAACCAACTGGGATAAGGGTAAAAATATGGATACAAAACGACTTTTTTCTATACTATCAAAATTTGATAAAGTGCGTGTTCTTGCTATTGGTGATATTTATTTAGATGAAAATGTTTACGGCAAGGTTACAGAAGTAAGTTTAGAAGCACCCATTCCTGTTTTAGAGGTATTGGAGCGTAGATATAATCCAGGTGCCGCAGGTAATGCTGCTTGCAATGCTTCTGCACTCGGAGCAAAGGTATATATGTTAGGTGTTGTAGGTGCAGATTCTAATGCAGAGATTTTAAGAAATGAATTTCTGAAACGGAATGTAACCATAGATTATCTTGTGGTTGACCCGTTACGACCTACAAACACCTATGGGAAACTTCGTGCTGGTGGACATAATATCCCAACCCAGGAAGTTCTTCGCACAGATACTCCGCGTCCCAAGCCTATCTCAGGCAAGGTAGAGGAGCAATTAATCAAAAACATATGGAAGGTGGCTAAAAAGGTAGATGTTATTATGGTGGGAGACCAGGTATCTTCTGTGATAACGCCCAATGTCTTATCCGCCTTAACAGAATGTGCTAAAAAATATCATTTGATTACCGTTGCAGATTCTCGTGCACGGGCTAACATTTTTCAGGGTTTTGATGTTATACTTCCGAACGACAAGGAAGCAGGGATTGCAACAGGGATTAATGTTGTAGACTATGAAACATTGAAAAAAGCAGGGAAGGCTTTACTTAAATCAGCCAAGAATGCAATGATAACGCGTGGACCCGATGGTATAACTATTTTTTATCAAGACGGTAAGATTGAAGATGTGCCGATTGCCCCCGTTCAGGTAATTGATGTAACAGGAGCTGGCGATACTGTAACGGCAACCGTTGCTATCGCCTTAGTTGCGGGAGCGAACCTTTATGAATGTGCTGTATTGGGAAATACAGCTGCGGGTGTAGCCGTAGCCCAGCATGGAGTTGTTACCGTTTCCTGTGAGGAAGTGGAACAAGCCCTGTTAAGTGCCGGCGGTCCTTCGAAATTAAAGACATTACCTCAATTAAAAAAGATTGTCCAGCAATTGAAAGAACAAAATAAAAAGATTGTGTGGACAAATGGTTGTTTTGATATTTTACATGTGGGACATATTACCTATCTCATGCGTGCAAAGAAAGAAGGGGATGTGTTGGTTGTAGGTTTGAACAGTGACCGCTCTGTGCGTCAAATAAAAGGGGAAGGCAGACCGGTTATTAACGAACACAATCGTGCTCTGGTGTTGTCGGCTCTGGAATGTGTGGACTATATTGTTGTATTTGATGAAAAATCTCCTCTCTCAATAATTAAACAGTTAAAGCCGGATGTCTATGCCAAAGGCGGAGATTATACAATCGATACATTAGTTCAGCCCGAACGACGGTTTGTAGAAAGTTATGGCGGAAGAATTGCTCTTATCCCCGGTGTGGAAGGTCAATCAACGACAAATATTATCCATAAAGTCAAAGGGAACGCATAAAGTCTCGTTAAATCCGAACCATAAGACCGATAGGCCTGATTTATCATCTTAAGGGGATTATTTTATTCTCTGTAAGGTAACGGTATATCTGTTGTGCTACAAAATTATGACCGTCAACCGTAAAGTGCACCGTGTCCAATAAAAGTTCTTGGATATTATTCTTTTCAAATTCAGGGATAAGATTGAAATAGGGAATTTTCAATTCTTCCAACAAAGGAATAAAACGGGGTTGACACCAGAGTTTATCGCCTTGCCGCATAGGGAAAATACAAACCAAAACAGGTATGTTTCTTTGTCGGGATATTTGTGCCAATTCGGAATAAGGATTTTTTAATAACGCTAATTCATCCTGTTTATACTCATTGTATATATACAATAATTTAAGGAAAGAAATTGTTCGAGAAGGACCGCGAAAAAAATGCCACCAGAGCCCCCCATCGAAACCAATTTGTCCATCATTCGGGCAATAACCCATGATTATAAGGTCTGGATTATAATAAAGCACTTTCGTTTTTATAAGTTCAATTTCCTGTTCTGCATTATAACCACCTATTCCGAAATTTAACACTTCGAATTGTATATTTGTGGTATTGTTCCCATGTAGGAGTTGCTCTAATTTTTTCGGATAGGTGTCTTCCAATCTTTGTCGCCAGCCAAAAGTAACTGAATCCCCAACTACGGCAATACGAAAAACATGGGACGGTTTTTCCCGAGAAAATTCACGGTCGCGAAATCCATCGGAATTTATTTTTATCATGCCGGATATTTCTGCATTGGGTCGTAGTTCATACATTAGTTTTTTATTTTTAGAGCGGATGTGGACAATACTATTCCCATCCGATTGCCATGTGAAGCGACTCGCTTGCATAGGGTCTACTTCCCAGGCAGCACTATCATAACGCGGGTCTACAGGAACAAACACCCCCATGGATTTAACAAGTTTCATCTCCCAATAGGCAAAGAACATTTCTGCAATCGTAAGACAGAGAAGAAGACTTGCAAGAAGTAAACCCACATTTATAAGAATATTTATTCTCTTACTCTTTCGTAGGTATTCTTTTGATTGTATTTCAGGACATTTTTGTTCATTCATGATAGTGATACGGATTGTGTTAAACTAAATAAAATTTGTTGTATTATTGTAATTAATTTCGGGTATCATCTTCGAAATAAGGTTATTAAAAATATGGATTTGAACGAATATATGGAGCGAGAACGATTTTCGGAGGCAGTATATATAACACGACCCATGATGCCCACACAGGTAGAGTATCATTCTTTTCTTTCAAAAATTTGGGAAACACTCTGGCTTACCAATGAAGCCCATTGGCATCAGCAATTTACATCGGCACTGAAAAAATATTTGAATGTGTCGGAATTAGTTCTTTTTTGCAATGGAACTATAGCCTTATTAATAGCATTGAAGATACTGGATATAGAGGAGGGAGAGGTTATCACGACCCCTTTTACCTTCCCGGCAACACCTCACATTATTTGCTGGAACGGTTTGAAACCCGTGTTTTGCGATATTCAAGCAGGTGGATATAATTTGGACCCACAAAAGGTGGAAGAATATATTACTCCGAATACAAAGGCTATTTTACCGGTGCATGTTTATGGAATACCTTGCGATGTAGACGGTTTCTCCGCATTATCAAGAAAATATTCCATTCCGATAATATACGATTCCGCACATACTTTTGGGTGTTGGTATCGAGGCCGTTCTTTATGTGATTATGGAGACCTATCTGTATTAAGTTTTCATGCCACCAAGTTATTTACCACTGCGGAAGGTGGTGCTTTGATTTGTCATAAGCCAGAACAGGCACAAATGGCATATTTTATGAAAAATTTTGGTATTGCCGATGAAGAAACGGTAGTTGGTGTTGGTATAAATGGGAAAATGAACGAACTTTCTTCTGCTTTCGGTCTTGCCTCATTGCCCAAAGTAACAGAGGAAATAAGTAAAAGAAAATCTTTATATAAATTATATTGTGAACAGTTAAATGATTGTATGGGGATTCAAACGGTTTCAGAACCCAAAGACTGTGATTGGAATTATGCTTACTTTCCTATTGAAGTAAATAAAGCAGAATATGGCATTTCGAGAGACGAATTATATAAAAGGCTTCGCCTGTGTAATGTAATTGCACGAAAATATTTTTATCCCTTATGCAATCGTATCCCCTATTATGCTCAAAGGACAGATATTCCAAAAATTCCAACGCCTAATGCAGATAAAACCGCAGAACAAGTTCTATGCTTACCTATGTATGGGAGTTTACCCCATGAGTATGTTATAAAAATTTGTGAGATGATAAAAACTTTCCCGAAATGGGCTGATGCATGAAAAGAAGGAACGTTTCAAAATTAGAAAAACCTGTCCGTGTAATGATCTTCCCGGGAGGAACGGAAATAGGTCTTGAAATATTCCGCTCTCTATCTTATTCGAGACATATAGAATTATTTGGAGCGACCAGCCTTGAAAATGATGTGGGTTGTTTGCTATTCAAACACTACTACACAGGATTACCCTTTGTAAATGAAAAGACCTTCCTGAAAAAGTTCTGTCCGTTATTGAAAAAATTAAAAATTGACTTTATTTTTCCTGCTCACGATACAGTAGGATTATTTTTAGCAGAACATCAACGCGATTTGCCTGGTAAAGTTCTAATCTCCCCGATAAAAACATGTCGAATTTGTCGAGATAAACAAAAAACTTATAAATATTTCGAGGGGATACTTCCTGTTCCGAAAGTTTTTGAAAATACTTATCAAATCCCCCATTTTCCTGTATTTCTGAAGCCCAAAATAGGTGAAGGTTCAAAAGGGGTATTTCGTGTAGAAACAAAGAACGAATTGGAAGGAATACTGGAAAACAAGTCAAATCTTTTAATTTTAGAATACCTGCCCGGAAAAGAATATACCCTTGATTGCTTTACAAATTACGAAGGGAAACTAATCTTTTTTGGGGCCAGAGAGCGTATTCGCGTATCCAATGGGATTAGCGTGGATACACGGGTCACAAATTGTAGTAAATTCACACAGTTTGCAGAAACAATTAATGGACATCTGAAATTTCGAGGTGCTTGGTTTTTTCAAATGAAAGAACGAGCCAATGGCGAATTGGTTTTGCTTGAAATTGCTCCACGGGTTAGCGGAGGAATGGGTTTATTTCGCAATCGTGGGGTTAATTTACCCTTACTAACCGTTTACGATGCCCTGCGTATACCCGTCGAAATTATGGAACAGACCTTTCCCGAAGAAATGCAGCGATGTTTGTTCAATTATTACCCGAAAACATTTGTTTCATCACCACCGCAGACTTATAAAAAACAACCCTACTTCTTTGACCATGTTTATATTGATTATGATGACTGTCTGTTCCTTCACGGAAAGTTGAATTATCCATTGATTTTATTTTTAATACAATGTAAAGAAGCCCATATCCCAATAACCGTGCTTACACGGCATAAGGGACCCTATAAAATTTCATTACACGCACTCGGATTAGATAAACTAATAAGTGCATTCATTGAGTTACATAAAGGAGAAAAGAAATCGGCCTATATTCAATCAAAAAAACCTATATTCATTGACGATTCTTATCAGGAACGCAAGGAAGTATATGATACATTAAAGATACCGGTGTTTAGTATGGATATGATAGAAAGTTTGATAGACTGGAGTTTGTGGTATGGATGAGCATGAATTTATTGAATATGTAGGAAAAACATATACAAAGGGGGCTATGCAGGACCGTGTTATAAGGGAACTTATTGTTCGCACCATTAAACCTTACCTAAACCCGCAGATGATAGGACTTCAGTTAGGATATGCAGAAGGCGTAGATACAGCAATGCTGGCTCCCTTATTGGCAGAGTTGGATGTAGTAGAAGGAAATGCCGCTTTTATCTGGGAAGGGAAAAAGAAGAATATCCCCAATGTCCGTTTTATTTCCTCTCTTTTTGAAGAATTAACCCTTGAAAAGACAGGATGACAATATGATGTTATCTTTGCCATATATGTAATGGAACATGTTCAGGATACTTCGGTAGTGTTAAACAGGATTCGAAGGTTGTTATTACCTGAAGGTATCTTCTATGCCGTTGTGCCTAATGCGCGTGCCTTGTCCCGTCAATTAGCTCGGCACATGGGTATATTGGAAGAATTAGATGATTTTACTCCTCATGACCTTCAGCATGGACATCGAAGAATTTATGACCGAGTGCGACTTAACCGAGACCTAACTCATGAAGGGTTTAAGATAATTCATCAAGGGGGTATTTTTCTGAAAATATTGGCGGATTTCCAATTAAACCAATTATATCGTTCAGGCATATTAGGACCTTCTCAAATTGACGGATTATATCTGTTAGGACTGGAATACCCCGACCTGTGCGGCTCTATTTTTTCCATTGCAAAGAGAGATGAATTATTTACCTCAGGAGGAGAAGCATGAAGAAATGAGCAAAGATGTGAACCATTCCGATATAGAGTTTTCCATAGTTATTAGTTGTTATTATGAAGAGAAAAGTATTCGTGAATTTCACCGTCGTTTGAAGGAAACCTTAGAAAAAATAGGCAGGTCCTACGAAATCATCTTTGTAAACGATGGGAGTACCGACAAAACATGGGAAATATTGAAAGAAATCTACAAAGAAGATGAACGGGTTTTTTCTATAATTAATTTATATCGCAATTCGGGACAACAGGCAGGAGTAACCGCAGGTATTATGGAGGCACGCGGTAAGGCGATTGTCCTTATAGATAGTGATTTACAATTAGCCCCGGAGGATTTGCCTAAATTAATAGAGAAATACGATGAGGGTTTTGACATTGTCAGTGGATATCGTATTCAGCGGCAGGATAGCCCCCTTCGCAAAATTCCATCAAAAATTGCCAATTGGATTATGCGAAAATCTTCGGGTATGTCTTTGACCGATTTCGGTTGCACTTATAAAATCTATCGTGCAGACCTCATACATGCATTCGAATACGGTCCTTTCAATATATTCCGCACCGCAGATGTAGTTTCCCGTGCAGGAAAATGTGTAGAGGTTCCCGTTCAGCATTTCCCACGACCCTATGGGAAATCCGGATATACCTTCTGGCGCCTCTGGCAATACAATATGGACAATCTGGTGCGTTTATCTCCTCGTTTGTTTCAATGGCTGGCGATATTCTGCCTTATATTTGGCTTCTTATTCTTTCTGCGAATTTTCTCCGCTCTTTTTTGGGATTATCACATTATGAATGAGATTACCCCGGGACTAATTTTGAATGTTATTATTTTCTCATTGCTGATTATTGTAGGGATACTTTCTATTATCGGTGAATTTGCAATGCGTTCTTTCCTCGCTTTATACCGTATTCCTGCGTTTATAGTCCGTGAAAAATGGATACGGAATAAAGAATAGGATTACTTCATTTTATCTATATCGGGAAAAGTCAGTCTCATGAAAACACAACAAAAATTGTTCTGGGGAAAAATACGGTTTATATCCCTTCAACTTTTGCTATGTCTACTTCCTTTTTTTCTTCTTTTCTCTTTTGAATATACTCTACGGTTCTTAAACAAAGGAGAAGACCGACACCCAATTATCCAAAAACATTTTAATACACTAACGGTATCCATCCCGAACCCTAATTTTTACCAACAATTTTTTAATATCCTTCTACACGACTTTGTAAATTGGGACCATCTTGATTTTTATGTTCCTGAACAAAAGGATAAAGATACTATTCGAATATTTGTTTTCGGGGAATCTGCAATGTATGGGCTGGAATCTTCTGCACGGCAATTAGGAGTTATGTTAAAACATTCCATTCCCGTAAAAAAGTGGGAAATATATAATGTATCATGTCCGGGTATTAATTCCCATGTGCTTTATTTTCTGGCTAAAGCCTGCTCAAAATTATCTCCCGATTTCTTTATTATTTACATGGGGAACAACGAAACAATAGGTCCTTATGGTGAACATTCTTGGCTTTATTCATACCCTTTCTTAAGAAAGAATAGCATTATTCGACTACATACCTATGTAAATTCACTACGAATGGTACAATTAATAGAACGAAAAGAAAATACAAATTGGCGTGAACAGAAACCGAAAGATTTATTCCCTTTTCTCCCCAAACAAGGACAGGAAAAAAGAACCCTACAAATATATGAAAAAAATCTCAGGGATATGATACAGACGGGAATTTTCGCTCATGCCGATGTAATTGTAGGAACCTTATCCTATAATAGAAAATATGGCAAGAAAAAAGAAGAATGGGGCTCTATCCGTTTTGAGCCAACAGAAATGAACCGATGTATTGCAGACACCTGTAACAAATTCCCTCAAAATGTCCATCTGGTTGATGTGGATGAAATGCTTTCAAAAAATAGTCCCGGGGGCATTCCCGGTTACGAATATTTCTGCGACAATATCCATTTTACTTTTGAGGGAAATTACTTGCTTGCTTGTGAGTGGTTTCGAGCCATTTCAAATATCTTAAAAGAACGCAAAATTATCACGGAAAAAGGAGAAATCCCTTTGATGAGTATGGAAGATTGTGCCCGTTATTTAGGCTGGAACCATGCTACAGAATTGCTACAATTACGGATGCAAAAGGCTGTGATTATTGACCCTATTTCTCTGGAAATTATTTCTGAAAAGGAAAAACAATTCGATGAAGAACTCGGAAAAAAGATAGAAGAAACCGTAGTCGAAGGATATTCAAATGCCTATAAACTAAATCAAGACGATGAAAAAATTTGTATGCAGTTAATTGAATGGTTATTAAAGACAAAAAATATCCTTCAGGCAGAGGTAGTGGCTCAGGAATTTCTGAAAAAATATCCTTACTCCCGAATTGCTATGCGGTTGTTAGGGAATGTATACGCCAATAGGGGAGAGATAAGAAAAAGTATTGAAATGTATCGAGAATGTTTGCGATATTTCCCTTATGATGGACTGGCACAGAATAGTTTGAACATTATGTTAAAATACAACAATACCCGTGATAATTCAGCCCATGAGTAAACAAAAAGACAAAAACAGCACAATGAAAAGAATTATTGCTGATTTACTCCTTTTTTTACTTATCGCTGTTTTGTCTTCCGTGATTGTTTATGAACATTTAACAATCCGTGTGAAAACGATTGGAAGAGATTATCGTTTTGAACAGGACTGGCTGGTCAATGCCATATCTATTGCATGTGGACAGGGCTTCACTACACCCGTAGCCCCTTATCCTGAAAATATGCGACTGTTTCTGGAACAGAAAACAAGTTCCATGCAATTCTCTGACCTGCCTAAAGATTGGGGAAGATGGGACAATAGTCGCTTTGTAAGAACACATTATTATTTGATATATACGATAGGTATTCTGTGGCGATGGTTCGGAATAAATTGGGATGTATTAAAATTATATGCGGGGATAGTGTTCGTCATTACCGTATTAGCGACATATATCCCTTTGTATATGTTCAGCGGGAGAATAACTGCCTTTATAACAACCTGCCTCGTTATGAATGCCCCATCCCTTCTTTTTCTGCTGCCTTCCATTCGTGACTATTCAAAAACTACTTTCTTCATGTTATTTCTCGCAATATCTACCATTTTGTTTTACTTTGCAAATAAATGTGTATGGAGAACTGCTATCTTCTCTTCTCTATTAGGGTTTGCAATAGGCATTGGATTGGGGTTTCGTCAAGATGTACTTATATTATTCTTTTTAGGGCTGTCGTTTATCGCTATTATTGGAGGAAAATTTTTTTATCAGAAGAAAATCATTGCCAGCATAAATTGCTTTGTCCTTTACCTGTTGTCCTTTCTTGCAACGGGTTATCCAATATTGCTGGCAATTGCTGAAGATAAAGGAGCCGTATCCAGCCATTCATTGGTGCAGGGTCTTGCAAGCACCGTAGAACAAACCTCAATGGGTGGCACGGCTTCCTATCGGCTCGTTTATGAACCCAATGATATGCTTGTTCATTCAACAATTGCCTCCTTTGCACGACGCACAGGTTTTAAGGAGTCTTTTGATAATTATCTGTCACCGGCATACGGTTCCGCAGGTAGGGCTTATTTTAGGTCTGTTGTATGGCACTTGCCTGCGGATTTATGGGGTAGGGTCCTGTCCTCCTGTAGTAATTGCTTCTCAACAATCTATAATTTTACAAAGGAACAAAAGCAAAATCATCAAGAATTTAATCGCCCATCTCATTTTTTATTCTTCACCGACTGTCTTTACTACTGGGACATCTTTCTGGCTTATATCGGACCGTGGGCATTATTGGGAATAGTCTTTATTACAGGTATGAAAAATATCTGGAAAGGGATATTAATTGCTGGGGTTTTGGTTTATTTATTAGGTTATCCTTCTATCTTATTTGAATATCGGCATGTGGTCCATCTGACACCTATCTTATACGGGATTATCATTGTGTTTATATATGAATTGAGTGCAGGTTTTATTCATACTCTTTATTATTTGTATCGAAAAAAATTGTCAGCGAAAACTATTTTTGTTGGACTGCGTAACGGTGTTATTGTCCTGCTATTTGTCCTATGTTCCTGCACATTGCTTTATTCGTTATTAATTCTATGGCAAAAATATCAACTGTTAAACCTTGTTTCCTCTTATCGTCAATTAAATTGGGAAGAAGTAAGTCTTAATCATGTTGATAATGGAGCCAACATCTTATTTCAACCTTCAAAGACCTTACCCGCTTTTGAAAAAGTATCTGAACTACCTCCTATGGAAACACCGTTTGAATTTCTGCGGGCGGATTTCGAATTAACAGAAATTTTCCCTATTTATTCGCTATATGATAATACCTATTACGCCGTTGATTTCTCGGAACCCTTAAATCCACTTCTCCATTTTTATGCCCCCAAGGAAAATAAACCCCTTCGAATAAGTATTTATTTTTTAGTATACTCTGCTTCTACCATAAAACCAAGAAATGAACCGATATTTAACAATCGGGAACCGATTATATGGGTTCGTGGTACATGGAAAGGGGTTGAAATACCGAAAGAGTTTAAAACATCATTTCGAGGCTTATATCGAGCAAAAAACCCATCTGCGGAACCTTTTTTGATAACTCTGGTTGCCCCTGAAAATAATTCTATCAAGGGTTACTATAAACACTGGAAATACGCATGGGATTTTAGAAATGTTCGAGACAATATAGAACGATACAAAATATATGACCAATACAAGTAAGAACATATTGTCAAACATCAAAATTAATCCGGACATCTTTTTCTGTCTTCTACTTCTAATTGTTGGGCTATTCCTTCGTTTGTATCGAATTTCTCAAGAGTCTATTTCGCTGGAGGAATATGCGTGCATAGCCAACCTAAATCTTAATTCCATTTTCCACTTCCTAAGCGAGCAAAGGAACACCTATCCTTACGGGGGGATTTTATTCCCTTTACTTCAATATTTCTGGGGGAAATGCTTTGGGACAGAGATTGTTTCTCTACGATTGTTCAGTGTCTGTATATGGATAGGTTTTTATCTTATGTTCTGGTTTGTATTGAACAAATTGGAGCGGCAAGGGAAGTTACCTGATGGAACAAAATTTATTGTCAGCATAGGGATAACACTTTCTCCTGCTCTTATTTTTATTGGACAGGAAGCACGGATGTATATGGCATATCTCTTTCTGATATGGGGTTCGTTTTTCCTGTTTATGAAGGTAATTGAAGACATTTCCAATAACCGAACCATTGTTTTCTGGATTATTGTTAATCAAATGCTATTATGGACACATCATATCGGGATAGTTATATGGGCTACGGAGTTTCTACTCTTAATTGCTGTGCAATATAAGAAAAAAAATCATATAAAAAAAGTGCTTTCTATTGTTGTTATATATTCGTTCTTTTTAATCCCCTGGTTTGCATGGATTTTAACCATTCCTCCTCAACCTGCGCAACTACACCGATATTACCTAAAACCTTCATTACAGGAATTATTATCCTTTCCTTTTGCTCTTAATATCGTCGGAAAAGGAGGGATTTGCCCGATAGGCATATCCCATCCGTGGCAGTGTTCTTCATCCATTTTCGGGGCTTTTCTACATCATTCACAAAAAGGATTTGAACTTGCTCTTATCCTTTTTTCTGTATTGAGTTTGCTGGGTTTGTTGTATGAAAATATTCAAAGTTGGATATACAAAAAAGACACACTGCGGGTCCCTTTTTTCCTTTTATCCTTATTTGTTATCCCGCTCCTTTTATTATTTCTTTTAGCAAGGTTTGGACCCCCTGTATTTGTAATAAGATATATTGTTTTTCTCATTCCATTACATTTTTTAGGGCTTACCTATTTTCTTTCACATACAAGAAAATTTGTTTCTCGAATTTTAATTATCCTTCTTATAATTGTGCTTCTTTATCCAATTGGAATTATGTCGCAAAGCACCTGGCGGATGGATTGGAAAGGAGTAGGAAAAATTATTTCTAAAAATCAAGGAACGCAGGATATTGTAATTATTCATGACCCGTTCTGGATGCCAATTTTTAAACTTAACAATAAAGATATTTCTATTCCTGCAACAGATGCATATACGGAGGAAGGATTGGCAGATATAGCTCAAGTTTATTTTGATAGTTTAGGTCCAAACCAGGACAAAAAAACAAAGGCATGGATTGTTATCCCTGATATATACGGAACTGCATTAAATACCTTCCCCTCTGTGTTGAACCAATATGGCTTTTCTTACTTTGTTCACGCTTTACCTGGGGAACAGAAAATATATCTGTTTCAAATCTCACCTTCACGGGAAAGAATATATAAAAACATATTTACAATAAATGTAGATACAAAAAAATTAACAAAAAAATTTTTTAAAGAGGCAAGTTTATTAACAGACACATTTTATAGGCAACATCGTTATGACCATGACCGCACAGGTTCCCATTTTATTCGGTGTGCTCTGCAACTGGCAAAATTAAAAAAATATAAACAGGCGGCCTATTTATTATATTACGCATGGGAACAAAACCCAAACCTGATAGTCCAGATTTATGAAAAATTTTCTGAAAAAATAGATTTTGAGCAGGAATGCAGATTATTAAATTACGGTACTGCAAAAAAGAATATATCCGCCATTTTCTGGAATGGAGTAAAATGCTTTTCAGAGCATGATTATGAAGGTGCTTTATCCTATTTTTCTAAATTGACCGAAGAATGCAGTGAAGAACCCTTATTCTGGTGGTTTCGGGCTCAGACCTGTGATAATTTGTCCGATTATAAAAGTGCTGATTGGATTTGGTCCCTGCTATTTCATCTTCAACCTGTTTTGCCAATAGGCTGGCACTTTATTTACCTTCCTTCTGCAATTATATGCGATAAAAATGCCGTAGAAAAGGCTTTTCATAGAGCAGAAGAATTGCAAATTCTCACAGAACATTTAAATAAAGATATTGATTATTCCTTGCTAAAATAAAATCATGGGATTTTGTATACCACAACCTGATGGTCTTCATAACAGCGATGTATTTTTTGCATTTTATCCAGAAGGGGCTTATTTTTATCGGTATGTAATAGAAGAATATATTTCACATTCTTTTGCTGACATAAAGCAACAAAATCGCTGAACCTCTTTTCCCTCAGGGAATTCCATAGGTAATTGTAATATTCTATAGAAGGGACTATATTACTATAAGGATTCATGTATAACATTAAGGTATAAACCAGTTTTCGGGCTGCTGGCATAACTGTCCAAATTCCGGTAACTTCATCACATAAAAATATATCCTGAGGAGAGGTATTGTTCAATATCCATCTATAAACGGTATCAAATCGGACAACATCATGCACCAGATTATTCTCTTCTGTCCCACGGTAGATTTCATGTAATGGTGAAATAGGTCTTACCAGAGTAGTTATACCTATTAGGAATATCAAAGATAAAGTAACCAGATAAATCCCCTTCTGAAGCCAGCAATGGATATTTCTGCGTTGTAAAAAGGAACCAATTTCACCTGCTAATTGGAGGGAGCCATAAACAAACCAAAATCCTATCAAGGCATGAACAGACATAAAGTTATGATGCGGTGGAAAAAATGCAGGAATTATATAACCATAATAATTCAAGGATTGGCATATTATCTGTTGAACGGCTAAAAGAAGAACAACCACTGTCCATAGCCTTAACCACCACAATTCCTGTTTTTTCCTGTGGATAAAGAAAAATGAAAGCGATAGAACACCTATTCCAGTAAAGCCATTGGCACTTTTTAAGAGAGTTGTCGGGAGGTTTTTTAATTCAAGGGCCGGGGTTAAATAAAGGGATGGATAGGGATGGCGAATAATAAATTGATATTTAATAAAAATAGGTAACCAATAAGGACTGCTCAACAGAAGTGCTATGCCTAAAATTATACCTATTCTTTTGAGATATCGTATCAGTTCCTGTCTCTGAGAAGAGCCATATAATTGGGCAATTTGGATAAAGGAATATAGGGCAATAAATAACCCGGCTTCTATTAAAATGGCGGTGTGTGTTAGAAAACCTAACCCTAAAAATAGACCACAAAAAACAGCAAAGAGAAATTTCTTTTTTTCCACATAGAGAATAAACATAAGAATTGTTAAGAAAAAAAATGTCTTGCCCCATTGAGGTGCTAATAGCCACGGTGAATAAGTGGAATATAACCATTCCGCTAAAAAAGGGTTTCTTGCAAAAATAAAGTAGGTTAGAGATAAAAAACCTGCCCAGGGTCCCCAACGGTTCCATGCCAATAACATCACCGCAATAGGCAATAATAACTGTAAAAAAGGACCTATGTGCATACAGGTTTCGGGTAATGATTTGTTAAGTATTTTACTGAACAGGGCAATTACGGCTCCGGTCAGCGGGTTATACCAATTAACCTCACCTTTTAATATGGGGTCCTCGGGATAGGTTTTATCAAGCAAGGTTTGAGCAATTCCTATATCGCGAAGGGTATCCCAATTAAAGGGCCATTGGAAAGGGCGTGAACTGACAATTCCTATCCACAAAGCAAAAGCAAGAAATATAAAACATAAGGTAAAAGCAATTAATCTGTCTGTAATATCTATGGAAACGAGATTTTGTAATGAAATATTTTGTGGATTATTTTTACATTCGTTCTTTGAAACAATTTGTTTAACTTCTTCAATGTGAGTACTCATGTTTTAAATAACATTAATCCCTAATGTTTAATGATTGCGTAATAGCATATACAGAGCCAATTGACGGAATACCTCTGCCTTCTCACCAAAACAGGTCAGGGCTGAAATGGCTTTATGAGTATGTTCCAATGCTAATTCCTGAGACTGTTGTAAACCTAACAAAGCGGGATAGGTAGACTTCTTATGTTCTTTATCACTTCCGACAGGTTTTCCTAAAGTTTTTTCATCCCCGGTTACATTTAAAATATCATCTACAATCTGGAAGGCAAGCCCCAAATGTTTTCCGTATTCGGTTATTGCTTGTAAACCTTTAGAAAAGGCATTTGAAAGCAACGCACCACATCGTAATGAGGCACAAATCAAGGCACCCGTCTTTTTTCGGTGTATTTCCTGCAATGTTTCCATTGGCACAAGTTTCCCTTCCGCTATTATATCCATATATTGCCCACCTACCATACCATTAACACCCGCAGAACGGGCAACTTCCACCACAACCTCTGCATTCCCTGTGCTTGCCAATAATTCAAACGCCAACGTCAGCAATCCATCACTCGCCAGCAGGGCTATTGCTTCACCATAAACTTTATGCAAGGTCGGTTTGCCTCGTCGAAAATCATCATTGTCCAATGCGGGCAAATCATCATGAATTAGGGAATAGGTATGTATCATCTCGATGGCACATGCAGAGGGCATCACCTTTTGTATATTTCCATCAAATAGTTCCGCAGAACCTAAAACCAATGCGGGACGAAGCCGTTTCCCTCCTGCAAATAGACTGTATTCCATGGCTTCAATAAGTCCCGGAATAGGGCATTGCAATTGAGATAAATATCTATGAAGGGCTTCTTCGGTTTGTTTGCCTTTATCCAGAAGAAATTGTTCTACTTTCTCTTTATGAAATTCATTCCTCAAATTATTAAAAATATCCATTAGAAAGGTAAATCCTCATTAATATCAGGTTCTGACACATTTTCTTTACTACTTGTCTTCTTTATCCGCGGTTGAGCCACCTTTTCCGAATTTACTAATTTATTGGATGATGTTCCTTCTCCATTATCTGTATCAGCAAGGTCAAACGGTCTCGCTTCAATCTCACCCTCCTCATTTTTTAAAAGTATCTCTATTTTCCGTTCCGCTTCGGAAAGAGCCTTTTCACATTGCCTTGCCAGACGAATTCCCTCCTCAAATTGTTTAAGGGCTTCTTCTAATGTCAATTCGCCTTTCTCTAAATTTTGGACAATCTGTTCTAATTTTTCCAAGTCTTTTTCAAAATTCCCATAAGTAGGTTTCTCTTGCTTTTCTTTCATAGTTATTCATCCTTTTTATATTCTCTGTTTTTAACAATGGCATCTGCTGTGCCATCTAAAAATTGCATTTTAACAAAATTACCTACATCCAATTGTTCCACACATCGGACCAATTTATGCTCGGGCTCAAGCCATACAAGAGCATATCCTCGACCCAACACCTTTAGCGGGCTCAGTGCATCTAATTTAGCAGTATGATACATAAATTTTGATTTTCTTCCTTGAAAGGTACCCTTTATTTTTTGTTCTAACTGTTTCTTAATATAATCCAGTTTCTCTTTTTGAGATTGAACTCTTGATTGAGGAGACATCATTTGCAAAGCATACATCGCCTTTCGGATTCGCGAATGTAATGCCTCTTTTTCCCATTCCCACCAATCCTCCAGTTGCTTTCTGCAGTCCAACAATCGGAACATATTATCACGAATTATACTACGGACACTTTGAAAACCCCTATGCTGTTGAGCCAATTCAAGCCGATGGCAATATTGATTCGAAATTTGTTTAACGGCTCGAACCAATTTTTGTTTTTGTGTTTGTATCTTATCCCATAAAATGGTCTGGTCCTGAATAACCATTTCTGCCGCTGCAGATGGGGTCGGAGCACGAACATCGGCAGAAAAATCCGTTAGTGTAAAATCAATTTCATGCCCTACTGCAGAAATAATGGGCGTTTTTGCCTCAAATACTGCACGGACAACTATTTCCTCATTAAAGGGCCAGAGATCTTCTATGGAACCCCCTCCTCTACCGACAATAATAACATCTACACCATATTGGTCCAGATATCGAATTCCAGCAACAATTTCCATGCTTGCCTCTTCCCCCTGTACTCGTGCTGGGTAAAGAATTACATGGATATTTGCAAAACGACGCGATAATACTTTTAATATATCCCGTATTGCCGCACCCGATGGAGAAGTTACTATTCCAATTTTTTTAGGCAATAGAGGTAATTTCTTTTTATGAGCAGGGTCAAACAATCCTTCCGCTTCTAACTTCTTTTTCAATTGTTCAAATGCTAATTGAAGGGCGCCAATACCTTTCGGCTCCATCTGTTCCACAACGATTTGGTGGGCTCCTCGCTTTTCATATACTGTAATCTGCCCAAAAACAAGCACTTCCATACCATTTTCGGGCTGAAATTTTATGTTCTGAAGATAACCCCGAAACATTACCGAAGTAAGTTCGCTATCCGCATCTTTCAAGGTAAAATACGCATGACCAGAAGGTGCCACCCGCCAGTTCGAAATCTCTCCACTAAGCCAGATATAGCCTATCTCTTCTTCCAGCAAATCACGGATTTTTCGGTTCAATTCCGATACTGACCAGATATGCCTTTGTTCTATATTATTTAAAATTTCTGATGTCACCCGAATTTTACCTTTTCTTTCGTTTTTTAATTGAAAGAAATTTAATTATAATGTGTTTATACAAATAATTACCAAAAATAAACAATTGCAATCTTTTGCAATACAAAGAAAAGGTTCTTATGAAATTTAACAAAAATTATACATTAGCACTCATCGGTTGTTTGCTTATCATAACCCTGATTAGTGCATGTCGCCCCAAAGAAACAAAAAAACCAGCAGAAGTCCCTCAAACCAAGGAAGACTTCGTAAAACAAATAAAGGAAATACTATCTCCACTTCAGATGTATATACCATTCTCTTCCGATGGAAACTATCCCTATATTCGGGAAGATGTAAGATTGCAGGTAATGAATGATGTTTTCAATTTTGTCCAAAAAAATGCTGATAATCCTTTAGCACAGGAAGCCTGCAAAGAAGTGGCTAAAGAAGTTGCCCAGTGGGCGAAAATTGCCAAAGAAAATAACCGCTGGGTTCTGGCATTAGTATGTATTGATGTATATGAAACTTTAGGAGCAAAAAGTGAGGCGTTAAGACGATTAAGAACACGGGGAGAACAACTCATTGCACAACCGAAAGTTTTTGTTCGCGGTTTACTCGAAGATAAAGAGACAGGGCAAACAACCATTTTCGTTGAAGTTATCAATCGTATCACGGGAGAAAAAAAACGGGTCGCTGCACGCGTCGGCGATGAATTTGAAAATATCCGTGTAGTGGAAATTATCCCTTATAAAAATGTAGTCCGTTTTGAATACATCCCCATTGAAGGCATGTTTTTTGATGTAGAATGTCCAAAATTTTAAGTTGTTAATAATCACGACCCCTTCATGAAAAACGATAATAAATCATTCCCTATTTTTTTCCTTTCTTACTACCCCCTTTGCGAATTCTCTACACCCTCTTTATTTTATACAGCAAATAACCCTTTTATCTTTATAATTCCCCATTAAAAATAGGATTGTTCCCTTTATATTTTTCGCCTTGAAAAGAATTTTTATCTCATATCTTTAAAGTTTTGCACAAGAATTATTCCGATAATAATGGTGTATAAAAAGCCCGTTTTACACATTCTTTTTTTAACAAAAATAAAACACAATTTTAGGTAAAATCACCCATTTTTTTGTAACTTTTCCCCTATTTATCCACAGGTTATCAACATTGTTATCCACAGGATTCTGAACAGTTTTTCCACAGATTATTCACTCAATATCACTATATATTGTATATTGGGAATAAAATTCTACTTGACATTGTGTATTTTTTATTATAAAATATTTTTATCTTTTTTTTATTTTCTATGAAAATTTAATCAAACAGTAATTAGCCCTCCTAAATCTTCCCCGAAGGCATAAAAATAACCTTCTTTTCGGGCAGATTATATTGGGGTGATGAAATTAAAGTTTTTAAATAAATAAAAATTTAATTTAGGGAGCGTAGGCTATGCAGAATTGGGAAATAAGTTCGGCTGAAGTTTTTACAGACTTGGTTCCTTTTACGCATGTATTGAAGAGAGATGGGCGAAAGGTTCCTTTCTCGGCAGGAAAAATAACCCAAGCCATATTAAAGGCAGGGAAAGCTACTGGAGAATTTGGGATAGATATTGCTCGTCGATTAACTCTTCGTGTATTGGCTCTTTTGCAAACGATGCCGTTAGATGGACATCCCACTGTTGAAGAAATTCAGGATGCCGTGGAAGAAATTTTACTAATGTCGCCTTTTAAGAAAACAGCTAAGGCATACATTCTTTATCGAGACCAGCATGCACGTATCCGTGAGATGGTCAATAAAGCGGATGTAGATTTGATTGACCGTTACCTGGAAAAGATGGACTGGAAAGTTCAGGAAAACAGCAATATGGCGTATTCTCTACAAGGTTTGAACAATTATATTTCCAGTGAAATTAGCAAGGTATATTGGCTCAACAAAATTTATACACCGGAGGTCCGGGAAGCACACCGTTCCGGGGATTTACATCTGCACGACCTCGGTTTATTATCGGTCTATTGTGTAGGCTGGGATTTACAAGATTTGTTGATGAGTGGTTTTCAAGGAGCCCCGGGCAAAGCAGAAAGCAAACCGGCAAAACATTTTCACACAGCGTTAGGGCAGGTGGTTAATTTCTTTTATACTTTACAGGGTGAAGCAGCAGGAGCACAGGCTTTCAGTAATTTCGACACCTTATTAGCCCCTTTTATCCGTTATGATGGATTGGACTATCGTGAGGTAAAACAAGCATTACAAGAATTTATTTTTAATTTGAATGTAGCCACCCGTGTCGGTTTCCAGACCCCATTTACCAATGTAACATTAGACCTTCAACCGCCAGCCAATTTAGCCAATCAGCCTGTTATTATTGGTGGCGAATATCAAGATGCTACTTATGGTGAATTCGCAGAGGAGATGAAGATATTCAATTCTACGTTCCTTGAGGTTCTTTCCGAAGGAGATGCCAAAGGACGGGTATTCAGTTTCCCAATACCTACTTACAACATTACCAAAGATTTTAATTGGGACGACCCCGATTTAATCCGTTTATGGGAAGTAACCGCGAAATACGGTATCCCCTATTTTGCTAATTTTATTCATTCCGACATGTCCCCCTGTGATGCTCGTTCGATGTGTTGTCGTTTGCGTCTGGATTTGCGTGCATTGGAACGGAGAGGAGGTGGACTTTTCGGGGCAAATCCGTTAACAGGGTCTATCGGTGTGGTTACCATCAATATGCCACGAATTGGATATTTGTCTGCGGATGAGGATGAATTTTTCGACCGATTGGATAATTTAATGAATATTGCCCGCACCAGCCTTGAAACAAAGCGGAAGGTTTTAGAACAATTGACCGATAACGATTTATATCCTTACACAAAATTTTATTTGCGGAATGTATACCAACGATACAATCATTATTGGAACAACCATTTCTCTACAATCGGCTTGGTTGGAATGAATGAAGCATGTCTGAACCTTCTTGGAAAAGACATTGGCACACCTGAAGGTTCTGAATTTGCCATCCGTGTGTTAGACCATGCCCGAAACCGATTGAGAGAATTTCAGCAGGAAACGGGCAATCTATACAACCTCGAAGCAACTCCCGCAGAAGGAACCAGTTACCGCCTTGCTCGGCTGGATTACGAACGCTATCCCGATGCCCATTTCGCAAATATGGAACAACTGAAGAACGGTAGCGTCCCATTTTATACCAACTCCACACAATTACCCGTGAATTATACGGATGATATTTTTAAAGTGCTTGATTTGCAGGACCCTCTACAGACCCGATATACAGGCGGAACGGTTCTGCACATCTTTTTAGGTGAAGCAGTAGCCAACCCCAATTCGGTAAAAGCCTTTGTGAAAAAAGTATGTGAAGGATACAAACTTCCTTATTTTACTTTAAGCCCCAGTTTTACCGTCTGCCCACAGGATGGATATATTCGTGGAGAATTTCCGTCATGTCCCAAATGTGGAAAAGAAACAGAGGTATATTCTCGTGTCGTCGGCTATTTGCGGCCTGTAAGCCAATGGAATGAAGGGAAACGGGCAGAATTTGAACTACGTGCAAGATATAAAATTGATTAATCCTCTAAAACAATAATCCAAAATAGAGCCATTATCCTTATGAAGATTGGTGGTTTCCAGCCTTTTTCCTTATCAGATTTCCCCAATTGCGTTTCTGCAATTGTGTTTACACAAGGTTGCAATTTTCGTTGTCCTTTCTGTCACAACCCATCCTTAGTGCTTCCTGAGTTATTTCTGCCACCTATTCCTGAAGAATCTCTATTTACATTCTTAAACGAACGGAAAAACAAGTTAGACGGGGTAGTAATTACAGGCGGAGAACCCACAATACAATCAGATTTATGGGAGTTTGTGAGAAAAATCAAGGAATTAGGTTATAAAGTAAAACTTGATACAAACGGCTCAAACCCCGAAGTAGTAGAAAAATTGATTTATGATAATCTCATTGATTACTTTGCTATGGACATCAAAGCACCATGGTATAAATATACACATCTAACAGGAGTAGAAACAGATATTGAAACAATAAAAAAAACGATGACCATATTATTACAGACTTCTATCCCTTGCGATTTTCGTTTAACCTATGCAAAACCATTATTGAACGACGAAGACATTGAAGAGGTTCAATCCTATCTGCCACCAAACCGTTCATTAACCATTCAAAAATTTATCCCCAAAAATGTATTAAATCCCAACCTTTTCATATAAAAAATACCCTACAAATTTAAATTCTCATAATGGCTTCCTATCCTCTATAGTTTATTCTCATAACAAAAAAATCATTGCTCTTCTGTATCAGAAGCGTCCTCGCTTTTGGTTTTCATTTTCACGCCCTTGTAAAAAGGAATTGTATTGTAGGGGCGATTGGCTAACTACCCTCACCTCTTCTGTGTCCTTTGTATGAAATTTTCTTCGTGTCCTCTGTGGTTAAATATTTTTTACCACGAAAACTTACAACGAAGTAGCGGCATGGCATGCCATGTCCTTTTATCATTTTAAGGTATAAGCAATGTTTAATCTTAAATTGTTTCCATAGATGGGACTGGAATACTATAATTAATATTCACCATATTGATTTTGGAGAAAAATATGTTTCTTTATTTTATTTTTTTAATGGGAATATTAGGTGCTGATAACGAAGCACCTCTGCCAGAAGCCATAAAGAGTGATGAAATTCAAATTCATGAAAAGGAAAAGACAAAAGACACGGATAACGAGAGCCCTTCAAAAGAGAAAAAGGCGGAAGATGAACTGCGATTAAAAATCAGTCAATTGTTCCTAATTACATTACAAGGGACCCATGGGACATTACTCGGAGACCGTAATTTCTTATCTCAATATACACCCGCAGGGGTTGTGATTCCTCAGATTATTGAACCCAAACGAGCAGAGGAATATATTGCAGGGTTAAGGTTTTCTGTTCGGAATGAAGGGTTGCCATTGTGGTTGGCAGGCGATTTATATGATGTGATTGAACGTGAACGGGGAGCCCCATCTCCTTATATTAATCTGCCACCTTTACTGGCTCTTTCTGCAAATCCGGACCCTACGAACATAGAAAAAATTATCCGCCTATGGAAGAGTTATATTCAGGGATTAAAATTAAACATGATGTTAGGTCCCCATTTAAGTCTGGCATCTTTATTACCGAAAGCCCATAGTAATCTGCACTCTCTGGGTTCGAATGCTCAGACAGCATCCGAAGTGGCTGTTCAAATGTTTAAGCTCTGGAATTTACCTAAAATACTTATGGTCCCTATGGACTTTCCCGGTGGTCAAACAAATCGGGAAGGTATCCAGCCAGCCGTATTACTCACACCTGAACAGTACCTGATAGATAATGACATTTTGCCCTATAAACTACTTATTGATAAAGGTTGTCCTATTATTCATGTGGGAACAACATTAGTTCCAACATTAGACCCGCAAGGGAAACCGGCTTGTATTTCGAAGGCAGTAATACACGATTGGCTTCGCAGCAAACTGAATTTTAAGGGGGTAATTATTGCCGGACCCTTAGATGCACCAGAAGTCTTACAGTTTATGGACCCTTCGGAATCGGCTCTGGAAGCATTACGAAACGGTGCTGATGTTTTATATTATCGTGGACCTTCAAATACTGCTGGGCGTGCTATTGACCGCGTTTACTATGCCGTTCAACATCAAGAAATTTCAACATCACAGATTGAGGAAGCCTATACGCACATCAAAACATTGAAAGACATTCAGTTCTCTACACAAGATACTTCTACAAAAGGGGAAAAGGAAATCAAACCTACAGAATTGACAAAAACAGGTGGCGATATTTTTGATAATTCGTATTACATCTTAAAAAATTCAATAACACTGGTAAGAAATAACGGGAATGTTTTGCCATTGACAAAAGGTTCTGTCGCCGGTATAGGTATCACAGGAGCCGTAGGTGTTAAGGAATTGGATGAATACCTGCGAAAATACCATAAAAATATAGGCTTACAACCGATGCCTTCATCCCTCCGACTGGGTTATTTACAGAATTTTGAGATAGAGCGAGCCGAGAAAAATATAGGTAAAGCCCCGATAGTAATATGCATCGTTGTTTCAACTTTACGGTTATTGGAACAAGAAGAATTAATTAACCGACTGAAGGAAAAAGGGTCAAAAGTAGTAGCCATTGTTTTAGGGCATCCGAAGGCTCTTTCCTGTGCCAAAAAAGCAGATGCTATTTTAATTGCTTATGCAGAACCTCCTGCTTATCAAATCGCCATAAAGGCTATATCGGAAACCCTTGTAGGCTTTCCTGCTTTTCGTTTTCGCTCGATAATGCACGATATATCCCTGAAACCTAATCAACCCTATACATTTTCTTTGAAAGAACTTATCGCCATACCTCCGGGGAAGTTGCCTCTCTCCGTAGGTGAAGATTTCCCCGAAGGAGCCAGTTTAAGTTTTCCGGTAGACACTATGATTAAAAAATGCGAGTGGACTATACAGGGAAAAGATAAATTCAAAGAACCTTCTTTTACATTTACTTTCCCTTCACCAGGCGAATATACTGTTGATTTACAAGTACAGGGACCCGACAAACAAGTTCAGACAAAAACCTATGCATTAACGGTAAAATAAAAAATTGACTTTTTTCATATAAAAAACATCATTGGCTATTCGTTTATATATTGTTACTGTTTTACAAAGATTTTAATCTCTTTAACCTCTTTATTTTAAAAAGGATTTGTTGTAGAATATATATAACACAACAAAATAGGTTTTTGGGTCATGAAAAAGTCTACTATATTTGTCATTGTTGTTTTGTTTATATTTTCAATTGTCAATGCTGCACAATCGGAAGAAAAAGCAAAGTGTAAGGTTACGGAAGTATTAGAAGGGGATTCTTTTGTTGCACAAACAATCGGAGACAACTCTCAAACGATGAAGATTCGTATATATGGAGTAGACAGCCCTGAGGAAGGACAGAATTTCTACACAGAAGCAAAACAATTTCTCAAAGAAAAAATTGGGGACAAGGGAGTGGACATAGAAATTTTGACAACAGACAATTTGGATTATCTCGTGTGTAATGTTCTAACGGAGGAAGGGGAAAATATAAGTGAAGTTTTAATAAAAGAGGGGTATGCATGGTGGGACGATGAAAACGCTAAAGATGCCCTAACACTTAAAAAACTTTGTGCAGAGGCTATCCGAGAAAAAAAGGGATTGTGGGCAGACATTTCTCCATTAGCACCCCGTGATTATCGTAAAAGTAAGGGATTAACCCAAATTTCCTATAAGATAGAAAAGAAGGTTGAGGAGAAAAAAGAAGAGGAGAAAGAAAAAACGGTCTTAAAAGCAAAAGGGAATGAAGTTTATAAAGGGACTTTCTCTTCTAATGTTCCCGTTATTGATGCCTCAAAAATTAATTTTAATGAAACAAAGATAGACCCCCAACAACTACTGATGAAACACACACCGACAGTTGCCCTTGATGAATCAGGGAAACCTATCGGGCTTGCCATTCCCAATATCAATCAAATACCGTATGCAAACGCTCTTGGCTTTCAGGATGGAGATATTATCTCCTCTGTAAACGGCTACCCGATTACAGATTTTTCACAAGCAATGCCTTTGTATGAAAAACTCAAAGGGGTAAAAGAACTCAATGTTCAAGTCATACGAGGAGGAAAACCCATAAATATTCCTATACGCCTGCCATAAATATAACAGGTCAGACGGGCTGGATAATCCAAACGCATTAATCACATAAGACAAACAAAATTTTTGCAATTTTACATTTTTTTCTTTATAATTATATTCCCGTGGGAAGTCTGCGGGGTTTAAAAATATAATTCTTTATTAATTCTTATATTGGGATATTTGTCTATGCAAGAAGAGGAACGCATTACCGAAGGTTTATCGTTTGACGATATATTATTAGAACCTGCTTATTCGGCTGTATTACCCCGTGATACAGATGTAAGCACAAGACTGGCTGGAAATATTAAGTTAAATATTCCTATCATAAGTGCCGCTATGGATACCGTAACGGAGTCCCGTCTCGCTATTGCTGTTGCAAGAGAAGGTGGTATTGGCATTATTCATAAAAATTTAACCATTGAGGAACAGGCAACGGAAGTTGACCGTGTAAAGAGGTCTCAATCCGGAGTAATTTCTCATCCTTTTACTCTATCGCCTGATAAAACCCTTGCCGATGCAGAATCCTTGATGTCACGATACAGAATCTCTGGTGTCCCGATTACAGATGAAAAAGGAATTTTAGTTGGGATACTTACCAACCGCGATTTACGTTTTGAAGAAGATTTCACAAGAAAAATATCTGAAATAATGACCCCTAAGGAACGAATTGTAACTGTGCCACCGGGAACCACTTTAGAAGAGGCAAAACGAATTTTACATAAACATCGTATCGAAAAATTGCCCGTAGTAGATGACCGTGGAAGGCTTATTGGATTGCTCACTGTAAAAGATATTATTAAAGCACGGGATTTCCCAAATCGTTGCGTTGATGATATGGGTCGGCTACGGGTTGGCTCTGCAATTGGTGTGGGAGAGGAAGAATTAAAACGAGCCGATGCATTGATTGAAGCTGGCACAGATGTCCTTGTCATTGATTCCGCTCATGGACATTCTGCCCTTGTTATTGAAATAGTCTCGGCAGTAAAAAAGCGACACCCCCATATTCCGGTTATCGCCGGTAATGTTGTTACAGGTGAAGGGGCTATGGCATTAATAGACGCCGGTGTGGATGCCGTCAAGGTAGGTGTAGGACCCGGTGCAATATGCACAACTCGCGTCGTTACAGGTGTTGGCGTTCCCCAGATAACAGCGGTTTTAAATGTGGTGCGTGTGTGTAAACCGAAAAATATCCCCGTTATTTCCGATGGAGGTATTAAATACTCCGGAGATATTGCCAAAGCCATCGCTGCCGGTGCAGATACCGTGATGATAGGTAGTTTGTTCGCTGGAACAGAGGAAAGTCCTGGCGAACGGATATTGTATGAAGGACGAACCTACAAGTTGGTTCGAGGTATGGGTTCCATCAAAGCCATGCAAAAGGGCAGCAAAACACGGTATATGCATTTTGATACAGAACCGACCAAACTTGTACCAGAAGGAATTGAAGGGCGTGTTCCTTATCGCGGAGCATTGGCAGATGTAATTCATCAATTAGTAGGTGGTCTTCGTGCCGCAATGGGCTATTGCGGCTGTCCCAATATAAAATCATTACAAGAAAATACAAAATTAGTGCGAATTACATCCGCAGGGATTAAAGAAAGTCATCCGTATGATGTAACCATTACAGAAGATGCCCCCAATTATCAGATACCGAGGTAACCCATTATGGAATACAAAGGACCTGTTATTGTTGTTCTTGATTTTGGTGCTCAATATAGCAAACTCATAGCACGACGCATTCGAGAGGCCGGTGTTTACAGTATTATTCTTCCTTACAATGTGCCTCTGGAAAAGATTAAAACTCCCAATTTAGCAGGCATTGTATTAAGCGGTGGACCTGCCAGTGTTCATCAACCTCATGCCCCTTTGCCCAAAATGGAAATTTTTGATTTACAGGTTCCTATATTGGGTATCTGTTATGGTGTTCAGATATTCGCTCAACTGCTCGGTGGAAAGGTAGAACCTGCTCACCAAAAAGAATATGGCATCGCCTATCTAAAACACAAAGGAAATTCTGAGTTGCTAAACGGAGTCCATAAAGAAACTCCTGTTTGGATGAGCCATGGTGACCAGGTAACAGCAATTCCCCCGGGTTTTATCACGATGGGGGCAACGGAAAACTGCCCCTATGCGGTAATTGGCAATCCAGAACGGAAATTCTACGGCGTGCAGTTTCACCCGGAAGTAGTGCATACACCGGAAGGGCAAAAAATCATATCCAACTTCGTCCATACCATTTGCCAGACTGACTCAACATGGACTATGGGCAATTTTATAACACAGACAATTCAGGAATTGCGTGGAAAAATTAACGGGAAAAAAGTTTTATGTGCCCTTAGCGGCGGTGTGGATTCCAGTGTTACCGCAGTTCTATTACATCGTGCTATTGGAGATAATCTCCACTGCGTATTCGTAGATAACGGGCTATTGCGAAAAGGTGAACCTGAAATGGTGGAAAAGGTATTTCGTGATAATTTTCATATAAATCTGCATTGTGTTAAAGCACAAGAACGGTTTCTATCTGCCCTTAAAGGCATAACAGACCCGGAACAAAAGCGAAAAATTATCGGCTCATTATTTATTGAAATATTTGAAGAGGAAGCCAAAAAGTTAGGAGACCTGTCTTTTCTTGCCCAGGGAACATTATACCCGGATGTTATTGAATCCATATCTGCTACAGGAGGTCCTTCCTCTACCATCAAGAGTCATCATAATGTTGGCGGACTTCCTGAAAAGATGAATCTGCAATTAATAGAACCGCTCCGAGAATTATTCAAAGATGAGGTTCGAGATGTAGGCAAACAATTAGGGATACCGGATGAAATTATACATCGCCATCCTTTTCCGGGTCCCGGTCTTGCCGTTCGCTGCATTGGCGAAGTAACAGCAGAAAGACTGGATACCCTACGAGAAGCCGATGCTATATTCATTGAAGAAATCCAGAAAGCCGGCTTATACAATCAAATCTGGCAGGCTTTCGTTTGTTTACTTCCTGTTAAAAGTGTGGGTGTGCAAGGTGATGAACGAACCTACAAAGAAGTATGTGTCCTTCGTGCCGTTACATCTGAAGATGCCATGACTGCGGATTGGTTCCGTTTCTCACCGGATATCCTTCAAAGAACTGCCAGCCGTATTTGTAATGAAGTTTCAGGAATTAACCGCGTGCTAACCGATATCACTTCAAAACCCCCCGCCACAATCGAATGGGAATAAATAATAATTATTGTCGGATGTGTTAGACATACGGACTTCATTCGGAGGGTATAAACCGTAGTAAAACGGGGGCATTTTCTTTATTCGTTTGAGCGAATAATTGCATCACTTCTCCCAGAACCAGGCTATCCCAAACGCGTTTAGGGGCAAAATGAGTTGGAACAGGAACATCTAATAATTGGGCAATACTGAATAGTTTCTTAAATTGGGGAGTAAGTTCTTCCGGATGATAAAACGAAAGGGGTGCAATTTCATCTGCATACTGCGGTATAAATTGAAAAGGTTCTTCACGCTTTAATGTAACAAACAGGTCATGCAATTCGTCCATATCTTTTTGAGCTAATCTCTTTAATATATCCGTATTTGTTTCTAAACCTAACCGTATTTTTAAATTCTTATCTTTAATACAACTTGAAACCATCCCTCGAATCTTTTTCAGTAGATTTTCTGCTCCTGTCCATACTTCAATATTCTTCATTTCTTTATCATCATTTAGTATTTGTAAAGCCTCTTTAATTCCACTAAAAAATAAATGGAAAGGGAAAGATGCAAAAGAGGGGATATCCCCGGGAGTTTTGTAAATTTGCTCGAATAGCGACTTCCAGATACTCCCATTGGCGTCCCCATAATATCCGGATAAAAAATTCAACATTTCTTCATAAGCATGAACGGCTAACAGAATCGTTTGAAAAACAGCCGTATAAAAACTATCTCCTGTCGGATTTTTATAAGCAAGGCGAACAAGATTTATGGTAATTCCTCCGAGACTAATTTGAGGAGAAATATCTACAGAATCAAGAGGGGTGAAGATAACTGTTATCGGTATTTCCTTATCTTCTACACAGGAAACCAGTAAAGGTAAAAAAACATGAGATGGTGCAATTTGTAAAGGAAGATTAAACCGCCACACAAAAGGATGTGAAAGGGACAAACTTTTTTCTCTTTTACTGATACATTCTAAAATATCCGTCATCATCTCTTGTGCCGTCTGCTGATAGGCAGAATAGCTCGTTCCCAGATTTTTTCCTCGATTACCCAAGGCATACGCATTGGCCCATTTCTCCGGCACGGCCCAATCAAAAACTATCTGCATTCCTGAATTTTCTTCAGTCATTTGTTCGCACTCTTCCACCCATTGAAACAACCAGTTTTTATAATCGTTCCCTTCCAGTCCTTTTAACAGGGGTGCAATAGCCCAATTCAATCCCCAGAAACTTATCGGGTTTACGAAAAAATCTTTCCATTGTAAGCAGGAGTTTTTAAGAATATTCCAGAGGTCTTGCGGGGTACAAATAGCAGAATTCTTTTTCCTATGACATAACCATAAAAAAAGTGTGGACTGATGAAGATTCCATAATTTATCGGGTTGGTCTAAGGCATTTATGTGAATAAATCCATTATCATGGGCATCCATAACATCCGAAGAAAATATCAATGAACGGGATACCTGCTCTTTAACTTTTTTGCCTAAAATAATATCTGTATCCACAGGCGTTATTTCGTTTGAATGGATACTTTTTATAATTTCAATACAGTCGTTCGTAGGGAGATTGAGTGAAAGATGTTTATAAGGGCTTAAAATCTTTTCTTTATTCAGCAAAATTGAACATAACTCGCTAAGAAAGTTCAAAGAAGGTCGCTGACATTGAATTCCATTAAGTATCTCTAATACCTGCTGAATAATTTTTCCCTGAATATCTTTTTTTAATTTCAACGGTTCTAATAAATGTTCTATCTCTTCTGTAATCCTATCAATATCTTTTTGGAAGAGAGAAAGAGCATCCTGAGAGGTTTCTTCTGTGGACTTCTTAGCACGGTTAGGAGGAATTTTAGTGTTTGCAATAAGGCGTTGTTGAAGATGTTTTTGTCGTGAAAATTCCTTATAATGACGAGCTGTTCGTGTCTGTCCCATTTCTTGAAGCACTTGCACAGTTATAGTATTAATTTCGCGGGTAGAAATAATAGCCTCAAGTCCATGACATTCCCGTAGGTAGGTTTTTACAGCCGTTGCAAGACTATAATCCAGCCCGTTTTCTTCAACACCCGCCGATTGAAGAGCTTTTCTTATGGATTCCGACAATTTCTGTAGGCTAAAGGGCTCAATATGTCCATCCTTCTTCTTTACTCGAAGTGCCCCATATACAGGAAGTATGGGAAATCCGAACAAATCAAATAAAAAGTTATTTTTATTAGGTTTTTGAGGTGATTTCATACTTTCGTCTTCTTATTAATTTACTTCTTTTCAAGGCTATATATTTTAACAATAAACAGCAATAAAAATGAACTCTATATCTATACCATCATTGATTTTTTGGAAGGATAAGATTTCTAAAAGATGCTGTTCGATTTATTGAAATGGGATGGGATTCTCATTTATTATGCTTATAATGTTGATTTAATACAATCATTAAACCCAACACTGGAGGGTAAAAAAGTGGAAGTTATTGATTTGAATGTAAAAGCGTATAAGAAACAATCCCCTTTCGGTAGTGTGCTTATTTTTGTTCTGGGCGTGCTCGTTGGAATTGCTCTATCCTATATGTATTTACAATTAAATCCTCCTCCGAAGGAAACACCTCCTCCAAGCCCAATGGCTGAAATACCTAAGGAAAAACCACAAAAACAAGAAGAACCACCTCCGGTGAATGAGGAACAAAAATTACTCTCTGATTTAGAAACAATTTCTCCTATTATATACATTGTAAATGAGGATAAATATTCTGATTCAACAATAGATTTGCTGAACCAGATACATCCTTTCGCGGTAGTTGTAAAACCATCACCCGGAAACATAGACAAAGACAAATATTTAAATCTATTACAAACTATTCGTGATAAAGTAAAAAGCAATGTTTCCGATTTGCCATTACTGGCAATGGACCTTGACTTTCATTTTCTGCAGTCTTTACCTGAGTTTCAGGAATTACCCAAACTTGCTGATTTTAATACGAGTACAGACACGCAAAAAATAGTGGGAGCGGGCAATTTATATGCTCAAAAAATTCGTGAATGGGGTATTTCTATGTTGTTCGGACCTATGATAGAAATTTATGTAGCAGGAAGGGCACCGGAAACAGAACGGGGAAATTATATCGGTGATACAACGGAGGCGATACAATGGGTAGGTTTATCTTTTAGTCAAGGGATTTGGCAGGGGAAGGTTATCCCTGTAATAAAAAGTTTCCCCAGCAAAACACTTGCAGTAAAAAAAGAGGTAAATGGGAAAGTATGTTTTGCACTCGAAGTTGACAAAGCCGAAGAAAATATGAATCAAGCCATATCCCAATTGGCTACCTGGTTATTCCCATTTTCTGAAGCAGTTCATCAGAACCTGCCTGCATTGTTAGTATCTCATGTATCCATTCCACTGTTAGACGATGAAAATCCCTATTTGCCTGCTTCTGTATCTCAGAAAATTATCTATGGTTTAATCCGCGGCAAATGGGGTTATAAAGGGGTTATTATCGCTGATGATATAGCAGAGTATCCTTTAGAGGGAACGGCAACTTATGCGGATGTCGCTTTGCAAATGACCGGCGTAGGCATTGACCTAATTTGTTCTTCCTTGGGAGATGTAAATGAAATGGCAAAGATGGTGCAAATCATCGAACAAAATGTTTCAAAAGAAGCCAAAGAAGAACGGTGTATGCGATTGGCTCAGTTATTCTCTGTAGTTCGTCCCCTTCCGAAAAAAGAAAAACAAGAAACTACTCCTCCAACAGAGGCTACTTTAATAGCCCAGCAAACACAAACTCCCGTTCCCAGCACAGAGACAATGAATCCTCCCACAGTAGAAGCTCCTCCATCTGCGGCAACTGAGACTACTCCTGCTCCTAATCAAGAAACTCCAGCTACACCTACGGAAAGCACACCAACCCCAGCTGCAACAACTGAGACCTCTCCTGCAGAAAATACATCATCTCCCACAGCAACAACTCCTATAAATACTACCCCACCTAAAGAAACAACCGTTGCTCAAGATTTAACACAAATAGTTACAGAAACAAAACCTAAACAAGAAGAAAAATCTGTGGAAACTGCAAAAGCAGAACCACCAAAAGAAGAGGTAAAAACAGAGCAACAACCCTCTACTCCGCCAAAAGCAGGGACTGAAACGAAATCTATTGGAAAAGCACCTCAACCACCGGGAACCAAAGCAATAAATCATAAAATTGCACGGGGAGAAACTTTATATAATATCGCCCAAAAGTATCAAGTAAAGCCCAAAGACCTTATGGCTTGGAACGGGATACAGGACCCCAACTTGATTAAGTATGGATTAAATTTAGTTGTGTATGTGGCTCAAGGGACAGAGGAAAAACCACCCCAACAGAAAGCACCCGATACACAGGAAAAACCGAAAACCTCCCCTACTGACAAATCAGTCGCTCCTTTAACTTTACCTGAGGCGAAAAATGAAGAAAACACCCCCGCGACACAAACAATACCTGTAACTACAGATACAGAGGAAAAACCGAAGAGCGAAGAAACGGCTACACAGGAGGCACCCAAAGATTCGTCTCCTACAAAAGAAACTATTATATACACAGTGAAATATGGCGATACCCTGGATTCCATAGCACGGGATATGCGTGTAACCAAAGAAGAAATTATCCAACTCAATAACTTAAAGAAACCGTATCTCCTGCCCGCAGGTAGAAAATTGAAAGTTCCGCATGTCCCTAAAATAGGATTTAACTAAACATTTTATTTTTCTAATAAACGCATAAGGTAAAATTCCAACTCGGAAAGGATGGAGTGTTGCCAGTCTTTTTTCAACGCTTGAATAATTTCCCGATAATACCAGAGAGACCCTTCTTTTTTCCCGTTGAAACGCGACCAGATATTATCACCCTCTCTGCAATAATCATGATACAGTGAATACAAATTGTGCCATTTATCACATGCAACAATAAGTTTTACATCT
>Ga0116168_1000343_pt1 | contig 47108 bp, 20 predicted proteins | sample AD_UKC129_MetaG_FD_89795 | JGI IMG/M metagenome (GOLD analysis project Ga0116168, IMG submission 89795) | Active sludge microbial communities of municipal wastewater-treating anaerobic digesters from Canada - AD_UKC129_MetaG | ecosystem: Engineered > Bioreactor > Anaerobic > Digestate | place... | reverse complement strand
CTGCGATATTTTCGATTCTAAGAATGTAAGTATCAGTATCTACAGGCGTAATGTTTTTGATAACACCGGCCCATTCGTCCAATTGGTTCATGACATTGAGCCTATGTCTATTATCGGTAATGACGTTATGAATATCCTGTTCCTACTCTGAGAAAGGTAGAGCCTAGACATTTGGAACAACTAACTATGTAGATGTGTTATCAGAAGTGTCGGTCAGAGTAAGGTACACAGTAATACCAGACTAATTGGGCCGCAATTCGACTAGTACATCGACCTTCTACTAAGGCTACTACTCGTCTGTTGTATACATTAAAGTATCGATTTCCTTCTTTAATATCTTCCCATCAAGTTCATAGCTGACTTCTATCTTTTTGAACTCGCCTTGTGGTAGTCCATAAAGATACGGATTCTTCAAAGAGATGATCTAGCCCTAATAAATCTTTGTGAATGGATGACTCTCATCATATAGTCTCAACATAGGTGGCATAGTCTATGTGCGCTATGTCTTAATGGACTAGTAAGCGGACCACTGTGAATAGTTGCCATTTCTATGATGTCGCTACTAGACATAGAATTTTCTATTCTTTTGAACAACAAGCTCTTTTGTGCCATCCCAATTAGATTGTATTTGAAGTGAAGCCACAATTTGCGGCTCTGTAGAGCCATACTCATCGCTATAATATGCAGAGAGCTCTAGACCACCGCCCATATTAATTAATGTATCTGCATTGATGAAAGTGACTGTGACTATCTATTCGTTTGAATTATCTATATGTGTTGTTAACTAAAGATGAGGTACAGCAGTTAATGTTTCAGGCAGTTGTATAATAGGTGTAGCTTCGATAGAACCGCCGCCAACTGTAAGGTCTAATGTGAGCGAATCTAACTAGAATTGGTGTATGTACTCTGTAATTTGTAAGTATGCCTCATTGAATTGCTGTGGCGTAAGCAACGATCTTAGCATTGACAATGCCTGCTGACCATACTGAAATGGAGCTATCGACTGGCCCAATAGCTAATTATTCTCATCAAATGAACGCAATATAATCTTAGAGTCTTTCAACATCTAGAGCATCTTAAGTAATAGTATGATTTCCTGCATCAACTAATCACCTCTGCGTGTAAAATAACAATGATTTGAAATATTGTTATTTTACTCAGAGTAAAGAAGGGAGGGCATATAAGTGAAGTCAGATAAGGTAATATCGTATAACGAGGCACTAGAGATAATTGGTAATAGGATACTATTAGAGCAATAGTTGCAGCAGGAAATCGTACGGTACAGGATAGGCACAAAAGGCCTCGAATTGCAGCTTGAAGATGTACTGAACTACAAGCTAAGATTAAAGGAACTTGGAGTTGAATACGATGAGCAAAAAGGTAAAGAGTAGGTCACAGATAGTGAGCCAATCGATTCGCAAACTGTAGAAAGAAAGAAAAAAGGTAAGTCAAATTGAAATAACTAAGGAAGTCTAGCGCGAATTGGATATAAGTTACGAAGCAGTTGATGCAATAGCACGCCAGTATGTAGAGACATTAGCTAAATATCTAAGTAATGGCTATATAGTAAATACACACTTTGGGAGGTTTGTAGCTGTATGGGAAAAGCAGGGCGATATGGTTAGAGAAATATGGCTATTTGGCAAGTACAAAGGCACATGGACGAACGTGCGTAGTCAACGTGGCAAAGGCCGGGCATAAGTAAGTCAGATTAGAATTATCAGTACAAGTATGTTGTAAGCGATTAGGTAACATAGTACATGTATCCAACTTAGTATAGCGTAGTATTCAAACTATTTGGCGACATAAAAGAACCGGAGTCTAGAGAAGTACAAGAATTTATAGACTACATTAGTAATCCGCAAGTAAGTGAGATCAACATACTAATCAACTCATTTGGCGGCGATTGGAATACGTAGATAATGCTTTACAACGTATTAGAGGCATAGAAGTAGCATTAGGTAGTTCGTACATATGGATTCTCTTAGGTCTTTAGTGCGGCTAGCACAATCTTCATGTAGGGCGATATTAGGATACTTAGTAAATACACAGACTTCATGGTCCATTCGCCATTGCTCTAGTACGACTCATACATATCAGTGCCATAGCTAATGAGGACAGTGCATAATCACTACCACACTAGCAGAGATGCAATAAGAAAAATTTACAAAGGATATTTGAGCGATAAAGAGTTGGACTAGATACTTGAAAATGGTGAGGAACTCTACCTACATGCTGAAGAGTAGTTAGAGAAAGGCATAGCAACACACGTAGGATATATCTCATTATAGGACCTAACTGTAGTTGAATATATAAACGACGATGTGAAGGAAGAGGAAATTGAGGAATTAACTAACGTATTAAAAAGTGGTATGTGCCACTGCCACTATTACAAAGACGGGGAGGATTTGAAATGAGTGAAGAAGTATTAGAAACACGAGTAACTGAGTTAGAAAACAGATTAGGCGAACTTGAGCAACGCATTGCCGAGATTGAGGTTCTGCAAATGAATATGAGCAACGTCAATCTTGCGCAAATGATTAATATGGTATCACTAGTCAGTGCATTAGGCAGAATCTTAGTATCAAAGAAGATAGTAACTGGCGAAGAGCTGACTCAAGTATCTAAAGAAGAATATGACCGCTTAAGAGCAGACTCTGAAGCATTCAGAGACAGTTTACTAAAAGAGATGGCAGAAAAAGCAAATCAGCAAGTGGAGGGTCAGCCAGCAGAGAGTCAGCAAGCTCCAGCATCTGATAGCGAATAGGGCGTGTGATGAATGATAGATTTTGGCAAGTAGCTTCAGTAGGTAGTTGATAAGTACATTTAGAAATACAATTTGGGCAAGGACAAACAATACGCATATGCAGGCAGATTTCCACTATCTGCCTGTTTGTCCTTTACATCTGATAGATTAGAATAGCAGACATTTCAATTTGCCAATGAGATAATTTACTCTGACATATAGTAGCTTAGTCTAGCCGACGATTGGTTGAATGAGCAGATAGGCGACATAGATAGCTCACCTTAGTTATGCCTGCATTTCAAATTGCATTAGCTTGCAGACTAGTTATAGCAAGCGATGCCGTTATAGTACAAAATTTAGGATAACGCTGGCTAGTTCTTCGATACAAATGTGTATATGCCATTTGAGCTATAGATTGATAGTGGTCAATTAGTAAGGCACACTATACTGCCAATTCATCAGTAGCAATAGCCTGCGGTTATACGACGTAGGATAAATGGAAGTTATGTTGATATCACATACAACGTTGAGTATACAAACGGATTCATTCGATTTGATGAAGAGTAGGATTTGAAATTTGGTTACTAGTCAGATGCCGCGTTATTGGACATCTACGGTAGCGCACATTTCTTCTCAGCAAGTATTAATGGAGTATAGTACAATAATGACGGCCCAATTAAATTATTCACATCAGGTGGAGTATTCTACTCATTCAGGCCAACTACTAATAACTACGTATTATAGCATCTAGAAGTCAAGCCTAAAGAGTACATCCTAAACTATCCAGTCCAATATCGAAAATCTGGCAATAAGAGAATTGCATACATAAAGTCTAACTAGATATATGCACCAGTCATTTCCATTACACTTATCTGAAATGAGGTGTTACAACAATGCTTGAATCAAGTTCGATAGTAGACATAACAGAATTGTACGAGCGACTAAAGTGGCATTAGCGTACAATAACTAACGTATATAATTTGGAATCTTACATATAGACTATAGTGGATAGATAGACGTAGCTATATTAGAATATTTATGCTTTATTAAATCACACAGGCGGCCAATTTGAGTAGAATGAATAGAGCTGTTGGCTAGCCAACTACTAGGATAAAATCAAGTAGCTAAACTATTATGTCAATCGTAATTTACTTACGTTAGAGTCGGCTAGGTACGAAGACTTCACACTTATCTCACTTATAGACGGATACACCCACCAAGGAGTAAATGCCACAAATCTAATCGCTGGTTATCTCTCGCCATAGTGTGGTGTAATGTTCTACAAGCCAGAACAGCGTCAGAAATTACGCACAGTACAGTTCACGTATATGTAGGGCCAATATGTGTAGGAGATAAACAAGTAGGGTTACTACTAGTGTACTGGCCCAGTTACTGTACATATTGGAGGCCAATCTTTTGACTATACTGAGTTAGTAGAATTCATAATTCAACCTGGCGAAACTATAACGCTAACATCATAGACTGAAGTGCAATGTTATCGGCTAAATGTATAGGAGTATACAGACATAATAGAGTTAGAATTACCTGTAGGCATGTACGAATTCACAGTGGAATGCTATGAACGTGCCAATCCGACATTGACATAGGTATTAGAGGGCAATGAAGTCAGGCTAATAGGCGATGGTAGTGGCAAGTACAGATTCAATTTGGGCCTACAAGATGGAGAGCATATAGGATTCTATTTCAAGAATGATAATCCACTAACCAGAGTCTTCAGTAAGATAGTCTGGCGTCTTGTAGATAACCAACGCACTACAAAGCTACTAAACGGAGGCGAATAAATTGAGTGACATAAATAATCTTGACGAATACGTGTATCGTCAATCGGTGCCATTAGACGATTCATTTGATATAGATAAATTCTAGACATTCAACGACCGCTAGTCTTAGATACTAGATGCTCTTGTTTAGAAATACAGTTTCCTAAGCTACACGCTAATGCAAAATTAGCAGAGCAACTATTAGATAAACGTATATGGCTACACAACAGACGATGGCGTGACATTCAGATTAGATACAACTAAATTCAGGAATGTATATTCAGGCAATATAGACGATCTCGATTACATAGAAGTCTTGCAATTCGATGGATACACACAATATGAGAGCACACGATAGTGTATCTTGGAATTTGAGTAGCTTCAGCCATGCAAAGTGCAAAGTGACAATCGCACGCCATACGAACTTGCAATTGGAGAGAGATGCTATTAGATTATAGATGGCCAATCGCAAAAAATAACATGTACAACTGGCGGCAAATTAGTATAGGTATATGATTTGGAAGGAGACTCAATATATGATTATCCATACTATCCAGAAATAGTGATTGATTCACTAGTTAGGTTAAACATTGCAGCAGAATATATGAATGACTACTATGCAGAATCGATTGTGTATGATGATTAGAAAGGTTTGAAGCTGCAAGAAATAAGTTAGAACGATCAATACACGCGAAGTCAAAGTGCGGCATATGATGAAACTACGAGAACGTACGATACAGACGTGCTAAGATCGATGTTTTAGATTTAGCGTGAAGGGCAAAGTGTAGATACAGATAAGGCAGAGCTTTATAGACTTGGAAAATTTGTCGGAAATTAGGATCGCACATACAAACTAAAGACTTGGTGCAACTAGTATGGTTTCTCATAGGTTTAGGAGCCTGTGACGTAGCAGTACAAATATTAGTACTAGTCATACTAGTGGGCGGCAAATGAGATGAATAAGAATGTAACAGAGCTTGTGATACCAGTAAAGGACTAGTAGGAATTCAGCGACTTGAAATTGCAATTCGTATCGAGCGGCCAGTATGGTATCTAGGAACTAACGTCATTTTACTAGACGCCAGATTCAGTGCAAAGCGGATTCAAAGATATGGTAGATTAGTTGTAGGTACAATACAATACTGCTGGCTATGGATTCATACCGTAGGACTCTGTAGTCTAGCTCGTATAGATTTCTGATATAGTAAGTATTAGAACAGTTTAGCCAAGTGATGAAAGTGTTTTATAGCAACTTTACAACTCAAATACTTAGTTTGAATGTAAAGTGCAAGGCAAATTGCGTAAAGTCTATTAGATTTAGTAGACTGGCTATCAGCAAGTAGACAAGGGCGGCGAATAGAAATTTGAATTTACAAATCCGATAAGCAATGTAATAATTCTTCGTGCACCAAGTTCATAGTAGCTCTCATAGTCATTTCTAAATGGTTAGAATACAAAATCGGAGGCATAGTAGACAGGCAACTAGCTTGTATTTGATTAGGACCCACGTAGTGAATTGAGTTTCACAGTTAGTTAGCCTGGCAATACGTAGGTCTCAACTACATATCAGCAAACTGAATAGAATGGCCTATTTGCGGCATTTATAGTTTCGTATGATTCTTAGTATACAGAGCCAATTTAGTACAACGATGGATATTAGTACAAATAGTATATCAGAAGCACAGGCTTTTAGTCTGGCGATAAAGACTTATACAGCGATATAATCACAGACGATTAGTTATTCATGCGTCAAAGCGACGGCTTCAAAGTCAAATAGTTCTCATAGACAGGCTACACATTATCTTTGAAAGACTTCATAGTGATAAAGAGTTTTCCATTACTTGATAACTAGAAATTCGATTTCTACGATCGGAAATATGAGACATACAGATATACGATCTACTATCCATCTTAGGTCTTTGGTTAGTTTCGGTTAAGTGACGTAATCAAGGAGGCAGATTAATGGCTGAATACGCACGCGTTGGCGATCCTAAATATCTTGGTGCATACATAAAGCCTGAAGAATTAATAATAATAGGCGACGTAGCACTAATTGGCGGCCCAACTAAAGTAGAAGTTGCAGACATAACGAGCGGCTAGGTTGTGCCATTTTATAGAATCAATGATAATGTAATAAGCCCAACTAAGTATAATACATCAGTTACAATAGATGTTATCTTTAGTGCACCTCTTATAGAAGAACCTAATCAAACATTAGATAGAATGCTAGATAGTGAAACTCTGGCCAATTTTCCACATTAGAAACATTTATATGTTGACTTCCATCATTTCTACTCACTGTTAAAATTATTTCCAATTGTGCCAGTCTATGGGGAGCGACTCAATCAACTTGTGAGTGGCTCGTGGGTAGACGACTCCGTACGTATGTACTAGATTGATATGGTACAGGTAAATACTCTGCCAAATACATCTGGATAGTTGCAAGTTAAACTGATTATGTCGCCAGTATAGTAGTCATATGATTAGCGTGACTAGCTATCTATAATGTATAGAGATGGTTTTACATCAGATCAGATGACATAGAAATCTTATTTCTTTGATTCTAAAGATATAAGAACATAGATAGAAAACGATGTAAATGAAAGAATCAATACAACTAAATAGATAGTTGATAACGGAGTAAAGAGTTAGGAATAGACCACTATATAGAACCTAGCTAAGTCAATGAAATTAGTTTTTGATATAAACTACATAATAGCAACATTATATATGCAAGCAAAATGGCAACTTGGGTTTGAATTTAATGGTGACTAGCTTACTAAAGAATAGTAGCTTCACTACAGTAAGGTAAATATAGAAGCGTTTAATGGCAGCCAAAATGCGAGTAATAACTTTAATCTATTGAAGAATGCATTCGATGGTATATCAAACTAGATTAATAGCTACGTAAAGAATAATCTAGTAAACACTACTGACGGGCCAGAAATCAACAATACAAAAGATATAAGCAACTTATTTAGCATAGACATCACCAACAATAGGTCTGTGCATATTACCAGTGTACAAGTCCAGTATGACAACTAGGTAGTAGGTTATAATACACATTAGGACAGAACAATTAGGCAATACATGGGCTCGAATAGAGAACGTGGCACAATGCATTTGATAGTGTAGAATGATGAAGATGGTAGAGAATTCATCGATTCAATTCAATCGTTAAGAAATCTGTCTTAGAGCATAGTAAGTTAGTAGCAAGGAATGGTAAACTAGTAGCCACTACTTGTTCGCGGCATACTTAATATATTCGGTATCACGAATATCTATATAACAAACTTCTAGGTTAGCACTTTAGATGACATGCCAAACTAGTTCAGCTGTATGCTACAGTTTGTTTCAACGTCTGGTAATGTATTGCATTCCGAATAGCGAGAAGTTAATCACCAATTTGCGGCATTTAAGAAACAATAGATGAATTAGTAGCTTGATTAGATTAGGAATAATAACAAAGTTGCATATTATACATTTAATAGCTCTGGTTGGATATATCGTACTACTAAACCTCTGTTTGACGCAAATGGCAGAATAGATTAGTCTGTTGTGTAGCTAATAAATAATAACACGTTTGGTGGTAAGAACATTTATAGCTCTAAGAGGCAACCTGATTAGTTAACACCATATCAGGAATTTATACATGCTAGAGAGATTATAAATCAGAGTATTAAAGAGCAGATACTGAAACCAATAGAAGTAGAAGCAAAAAGTATTGGTGATGAAAAGAAAAAATAGTAGTTGAATAGTGTTGCGTCAAATTTAGTAGATTTGTATAAGAACTACGTATAGGAGCACTACACGCTAACAGCAATTTATTTTGATTATATGATCCACTACAAGTAGTTTACTGGCTAGTTAATGACATCTTTGCTATAGCTATATTTACACTAGAACTTACTAGCACAACAGAACCACAGCGAACTTATTTAGAATGACCCTGGTAAAGTGATAAACAAGATAATTAGCTGGAGTAAAGACGTTGGAGACAAGAAAACATCTGGAACAAGTGATAAGGAATTAGAAAACTAGATAACATTTCTGAATGACATAATATCAGTTATACAGGAAAAGTATACAATCAGAAATTTGCGGCACTTCCATGCATCTATAATCTCTGGCATCCGCATGCTATTCTATAAGTAGTCAGTGAATAAGTCAATTAATAAAAATGGTAACACGTCTTCTATTGATTACACTCTAGACTATGGTCCGCTTAGAGTCATTGCAGACTAGTATTATGTGACGAACGGGCTATACAATGTATTTGATGGTAAGAGTATATGGAAAAAGCTCAGTGAATTTTGGACTAGTCTGTCAGTAACCAGTATGTATCTTGAACCTTCAAGTAATATTCTTGAACCTTCTATTATTACTCCTTCATATAGCGGATATAATTTGTTTAGCAGTTTATCAATTAATGATAAAAGCTCGTCTTATTATAACTTGTCTTTATAGTATATAGTTGCACTATTCTATATAAACGGTGGCCAATTTGCGTCAAATATAGATCAATAGCTTGTAACTGAAAACTAGTTTAGCTAGTCTCTAATCTCAAATTATGGAGATATATTATTTTCAGATTATGCTAAAAAACTATGGCTTATGCAGCCGGCTTAGGGTAGTAGAAACGTTCGTGTTAAAGATTTACTATACTCTAAATCTGAGTTGAAACCGCGTGATTATAGTTAGGCTGCTAAGAATTTAAGAGACAAGTATGGTATAAAGTTAGATTAGCTAAATGCAGACCAATATACTGGTGTGTAGTTAGATATAGTAAAGGAAGCACCTGAAAATTCTAGTGATATAAGTACGCCGACATTTAACAGAATTGTTATGGCTAATTAGGTAACAGAAATGTATAAGATGATGCATTCATTTGGCATGGATATATAGAATATTAGTAATAAATTGAATGAATTTGTGATTAATTACATGAATCTTGGTAACTGGTTAGATACGTAGTCGCCAGCATATTACATATACAACTTTGTGTATGGATAGGAATCATTAATAAATAAATAGGGGAATGTTCTAACGAAGTTAATGTTTAATGTAGGCGGCGGTTCAGACTGGACTAGTGACTTCCACACTCTAGTAACAGAAGCCGTACGTGTTTAGTTCTATAATTAGGAAACTGATTCAATAGTTGATCTTGCAAAAGATCAGAAGGCAAATGTAAATAGAATGGTATTGCAGGATGCAGATTTATTGTGTGGTGATATATAGAAATAGTTTGAATTGTACATGTCTACAACTAGCGATTCGGATTTTCTAGCTAAGATAGGCACTAGTAAGGTTACAAGCGGTAAGGTAGTCTATGATTATACATTTGTATCTGATTTATTTAACTGGCTCATTAAACAAGGAAGGGACGGAAAATATCTGATTCTGTAGTTCTGCACGAATTTTTCATCGTTCTACTACGATATAACGGATGTATAGTATAACGATAATTCATAGAGAATAGACTTATTGCGGCATTATTCCTAGTTAGATGATATGTTCAACTATATGCACGATATGTTATAGTTTGTAGACTTATAGGAATCGAATTTTCTTAGTGCACTGAATTTATAGTTCGTACAATCTGGATTTTTAAGTCCTTGGGACTTGAACTATCGATTACCTACAGAGCCAAGAGACTTATTTATTAGCGGTAAGAATGCAGGGAAGTTTGATGATTTCTATCTTCAAAATGAAGATTAGACTTAGAATTTACAAGTTATGCAATTTGTTAGCAATTATATAAGCACTTTATCTACAAATATGTAGGAGTTTACTAGCAAGACTAGCTCAGATCAGCAGTAGCTAAGTGACTTATTTACTGTTAAGTCAACTTAGTAGAGCTTGTTAGACAAAGGTGGTTAGTATTAGAAAGATGCAGATAAAAACTCGAATAAGAGTATTTACGATAAGATGTAGAGCGTAGAGCAGACGTACAATAGTATGGTTCAGAACTAGGGCACAGAAAATCAGTACGTTAATTTAGGATTTAATTCTCAGGCAACTAATACGCCATACATACCAAGTGATACATCAATTAAACAGTTACTATAGGATCCGATGTATAGACAAGAGATAATGCAATCTCAGAACTAGCACGATCCTACGGTTGATGATTCACTTACTAAGTTTGAATTTACGAAACTAATGGAAAATTATATGAAATTAAATAATAGTTCAAATTACATAACAAGATAGAATGACATATTTCTTACTAGTTTGAAGTCGTAGTCCACTGTAGAAATTCTTGGCAATAAGAATACGCGTAATAATATTTAGTTAAATGAATATAATCAACAGACATACATGCAGACGTACATACTTAAACGCCTGATTGAAGACACTACACGCAGACTCTCTATGTCGCCACAGTAGTGTATAATATTCAATCTAAAACGCGGATCATCTACGAATTATGAATTTAGGCAATATGTATACTACTAGGTAGAAGACGTAGCTGTAATGCGCGAATAGGATAATCCAATAGACTCTTAGGTAGTCAAGTTATACTCAATGCTTGACTATTCTGGCGAGCGATTTGTTGATAATAACTATGTTGCAGTAGGTTAGGATACAAAGGAAATGCCTGTAGGCTAGTTACTTAAGCCAGGAGTAGATATAGAGATAAGAATGGGCTATTCCAAGAATGTAGCAGAACTCACTAAAGTATTTGTAGGCTATATAAGAGACGTACAATATCAAAATGGCGAATAGGTATTCATAGCAGAAGGATACGGGTAGTAGCTTGCAAAACCAATTTACAAGAAACCAGAGTTGTATACTGGATTTTTCAATACACCAAAGGATAGAGTAGTAGACTAGATTAAGCGAGTAGGCTAGCCTGAATTGGGCTTAAGCCAGGCTTAGGACGTAAGTGAGAAACTATTCTAGTATATAATGCCACATATAGATGATGCTTAGACTATCAGAAGTCAATTCTCCTGGCTATAGTATAGGCAGTATTTGCCGGCATATGATAATATCTACACACCTTCAGATTACTATACAACGTTGCAAACAGGTTCAACTAGTGTGTGGTCAGTCCCTAAAGACTACTTCTAGAATTTTGAACATCACTTTGAGCACTATACAGCACAATAGGGTTACAGTGCATGGGACGTAATAGAAGATTAGTAGCTTGCATCACCGGATTATATATGCTAGGTTGAACCACTTGAAGACGTAGCTGGTGCATAGCGTGTATTCTTTGGTAAAGCGCACTATCCATTCAAGTATTATTATTACAATGCTCCTGCTCGTGCTGCTGGTATGGTTTAGTCAACTTGGGCTAATATGCAAGTAAATAACACGGCATCTAATAAGACTGGTGACAATGCAGTTGACCCTGCTGTGCGAAGTAATTACAGAACTGTATATATGAGCTCTACTCCAAACGATTTGCTTGGTAAAGTAATGTCTAAAGATTGCAAAGCAACATCATCGACTAAATTAATAGATGTAGATTAGAAAGAATAGTTCTCTTTCGATTAGCCGTTTAAGGATGATTATTTTACTGAACTACAAGGTTTCCGTGCTTATATAGATGATCCTAAGAAGGTAAAAATTAATAGAGGAACAGATTTTTAGGAACCATCATATCTTTACACATAGTATCTATTAAATAATTGGTAGTCAATATTGGGCATTGGTAAACAAGGTATTGTAACTAAGTCTCCAGATATGCCATATGAAGCTAATTATTTGAATAGTTATATTCCTGGACTATCGTTAGATGATTTACAGGAATATAAGCTTCAATAGTTGCCAGACTATGATAAGAACGATAAATTATTTAGTTTTGTATTTATGCCTAGTAATTAGGATAGCAGTGAGTGGAAAGCTAAGGTAAGTTAGAGCAATATTGAGGTATTAAACACAAATCTTTATGAAAAATATGTAGATAAATCTACCTATTATGATATTAGTGGTATTGGTTTCATAAATTAGATCAAAGAGATAATGTTTGGTTCAACTCTTGCGTATGACAGTACGATAAATACTCTTAATTTATTTGAAGACGTAATACAAATAGATATATTAGACAGAAAAGCTGGCACTCCAGTATATGCGGAAGATGCGAATGTAATGTGTAATTTACAAATAGGTTTTGCGTTTATAGATAAGAATATATACTCTGGGCAGCCGATAGTGGTAGACTTGTCTGCAAAATATCGTAAGTATTTGGTTATACTTCCACGTACAATATCATATTAGTCTAAAAGAGATGAAAATGGAGTTGGTCAAGACGTAGGTTAGGTTAAACTAGCACATGGTATATAGTTGTTGTAGCAGTTTGATAACACAAATAAGAGTATAAAATTTAGAATTAGACATCTATGGCAAGAGACTGATAGTAATAGGATTAAAATTAGTGGAGGTAAGGTAGTAGCGTATGCTGAATACAACAAAAAGTATAATTAGATATACCCAATAGACTAGACTAATAATGATATAGATGCACAGAAGTATACTGTAGGTGGTAAAACATATGTATATAGTAAGTTGAATCCAGCAAATTGGTATAAATTGATGTGTATAAAGGATACAACCAATAATAATAATGTTGGTTTAATAGTTAAATAGACTGATTCATAGCCAATTGACCTAACAGTTACTGGTGAGAAAGCAATTGTTCATGGATATTTCACAAAAGATTTTCAATCATTGGTTGATATAATATTTAATAATAATGATCCAACGCTAGGTGAGAATAATGATGCGTTTGGATACAGATATTTATTTGGGCCAATTGATGCTATTGACGTAAAGTTTGATAGATAGAAGGTACTTAATAGATAGTATAAGTCATATAGCCTATCAGAGTTGCAATCCATTTATAATGTTATATATAATACTACAAATCCAAAATAGAAGCCGAAACTACATATAATTGGTAAAGGTAGGCTTACGTTTGGTTACTAGCTTACTGATACAGGATTTAATACAAATGAGTTTGTTGTAAATCAACTTACTACTACTGGTGGTCAATTAGTTATTAAATAGTGGCCAGATTTAAATGCAGATGGTACTCTTGGTACAGATTATAAGATGCGGGCATATATTAGGTAGCACATGTTAGATGTCTATGTAAGTAGGGTTGCTGAATATTTTGACTTAGTATTTAATGATTTGGTAGCTAAGAATGCAATGATCGTTGGAGCAGGAAAAGCACCAGAGAAGTTCTTGCATATGTATGGTGTTCTTTAGTTATACTAGCAGTCATATTCTAATAGACTGCAGTACAAACCTGGAATAAGTTAGAACACAAGTATGCAGTAGACTAGTTAGCTTAATCCGCTATAGACTAAATACCAAACTATTGAATAGATGTATGCAGTATATTTAGCAGATGTGTATGCGGCAAATTACAACTAGGAGATGGACTAGGTTGTCAACTATGAGGTTTTGTAGAATGATATACAGAGATATGTGTTAGGTAAATGGAAATTTGCAGATGGTGAGAACCTGAATATTATATCTAACACATATAATACAGGCATAACGTCATCTAAGAAGATCACTAGTGATTTAGTAAATTAGAATTTGGGTATAGACTAGTAGAGCTATTCTAAGTTTGTGAAGGAATTGCAGAATTACTATAATCAAGTTATATAGGCTATAAACAACAGAATATTAGGATAGCCGGCGTAGTAGACATCTACTCCTGGAGTAAATGATATGTTAGAACAATATTTAATAACCAAGAATCTTATTGACCTTAATGATGAAAAGTTGAAAAAAGAGATATATAGGTATATCGCAGTTATTTTAAGCCGTTTTGGACTAACTTAGGCATTATTTATGCCTGATAATAAAAAAGTCAGTTAGGCAAATCAATCAATCAATGTTAAGAAAGATGACTAGCTAAAGACACATATAGAGCAGTTATTGATAAAGTACTATAAGTAGCTTTATAGTTTGATGCTGAAAAATGAAACAGATTATATTGATAAGAATCAGCCAACGAAGTCGTATTTGCAGTTAGATAAGAATTTATATGAAATTTAGTCGTTTGAACATTTTGCACATAACACTAAGCTTAACAATGTGTCTGCATTTACATACTATTATTAGCTTAAGTCGTTTATAATGCCGCAATTAGGTAATGCGGCACATATAAAATACCTAATGGAGAAGTTTTTTGACTAGTATGGATTTGATTAGGCTAGTGGATCAATTAAATATGGTGCTAGTAACTAGTACTCTGTTCCAATTGGAGATAGCAAAGCGATGTAGGCTAACCAAAGTTTGTGGCACACGTGGATAACAGGAGATCCAAATTCTACTTACCCGAAAATTACGCCAATGCATTTGTTGAGAGTATCCAAACGACTATATATTGGTGGTATATAGAACATAGATTATTTTGTAAAGCCAACTAATATAAACTAGCTTGGTTTAACTGAGTAGTTGAGTTATGACGATGTTATTAATCATATTAAGGCAAATATGTTGGATAATACGCTAAACAATGATTAGAAGGCTAATTTTATTAAAGTAAACAGTAAGAGTAGTTTTAATACATTTGTTGATAAAGTTAAGTAGACTATAAACTCAGTAAGTGTACATAAAGAAGCTATTAAGTGGATTGATGATTTTGAGTAGTAGTATGATGTGTTTAAGATAAATTAGTCGCTTGATGGGAAATATGTATAGAATAAGCAGAGTGGTCAATAGAATAGTTTATATAATATCTTCTCAAGAACATTCATTAATAATGATGAAGTAATGATATAGATTATTCAATAGTATCTTGATAGTAACATCTTGGATAATCTATAGTATATAGTTAATATGACAAACTATACTGTAGTTGACATGTTCCCTCAGTTGTACAAGCCTGGTTTTGGTTTTGTATAGCAACGTTCATTTGATTTGTAGCAGGTGTCTGCTCAACCATTTTCAAAGCAATATCCGGTATCAAAGAGCCCAAGTGTTTTCTAGTGGTTATTCAGTGATTAGTTTAATGGGCACAAGTTTACAAATTACCTACTGCAATCTAATGCAAAGCTTAATTATCCGGTTCACATAAGCAATTTTGTGCGTAGAAGTTTCATTAACCCGTAGCTTTAGATGTAGCCGGATGTATAGACTGACTTGTAGTTCTAGCTAAGCGGAGTCTTGTTTTTTATACCATCGCAGCTGATTGCGTATATTGCAACAGATACTAGTCTATCTACTTATAATAGTGTAAAGCTGCGGTCTGTAGTATACGAGAAGTAGCTTAATTAGTACAAGCTGTTGAACGTGTTTTTGAGCATATAGAGGATGTGTATAGATTATATGGAACAGCTTGGTGAACATACTATTAATGTTACTAATATGACAAGTTACTTAAAAACAAGGGCGTGTTTTGCAAATTAGCTAATTAATTTCTAGTCTTACTAGATGTTGGCTGAAGTTGAAATAAGTATGTCTAGAGCAGAAATGGATCAATTTATTTAGAATTAGGATAGAAAGGTTAAACTTAATGATGGTAGCTGGATTAATATATTTAATTTTGTAACAATTAGTGACAATGGGTACACGAAAGTAAAGAAATAGTATGATGATAATAAGTTAGTATCAGATAATCGAGGTATATGGAACTTAAAGAAACCAGGAAGGCCATCAAAATAGAATTCATACATAAAGCAATTGGACGCTTTACCAAAATTGAATGGTACATAGGTGAAATTCTAGTCTTGGTATCCTTATTGGGATGACTAGTTTGGCTTCACAATATGCTTAGGCGGGCCATTGCATAATTCTGGTATAAACTATTAGTTTCTAGCGACTAAATATGCTGAATATATGAATATAATGTTGTAGAATGTCAATAAAGCTATTCAACAGAATGTAGAATAGAATTTCTTTAAGACAGACTAGAATTATAGGTTTACTACAACTAAATAGTTAATTGACTCAGTGATAAGGTCATTTAATCCGGGAGTCTGATTATGTAGAAGATTGCAAATGTAGAAATTCCATTTGTCAATACGTAGGAACTTGTAGTAAATAGACTTGACGAATTGAATATAATTAGTTCAATAGACCTATAGTTATCTGTCATGTAGGCCAACTATATGCTTAGCTTAAATGAGCAAAAGATTGTGGAAGATGGCCGCACGTATAAACTAGGTATTGAAGAGCGATTCATTAACGTATCTGAATACATTACAGTTGGTGATCGTGCGGCACTTGATTCTAATTAGTACATGGTTGAAGTATAGTATCAATTAGTAAATATTCTAAATATATGTTTTGAGCATATAGTTGATATGCACAATGGCTTTGCTAGTGTATAGAAAAATGGCGGGTATGTAAATTCGTACATGTATGATTAGCTAGTTGATATGTTTGAATCTCTCACAAACAAAACTGTTAGAAAACTAATATACATAGAATGGCAGCAAGTTAAATATTTGCCAGAGTTAAAGAATTCTGATGCCAAAATTATATAGCGAATGAAGAAGAATCAGCCGCCATTGAAGTCGCTTTTGCACTATAATAGGATGAATAATCTTATTTCGATATACTCTGAACTTATAGATATTTATGAACTTATACTAAAGAACTAGCAATAGACGTACGAATGGCTAAAGAAAGCAAAGCGCGGATTCTACGTTAAGCCGGAATTTAAGTTGGGGCTTAGATACTAGTTAACTAAGCTAAATGAGACGGCGTAGGACCTATCTAACATCTCATAGCTAGCGTCGAGTACTGCACAGCAAAATGAACGCTGGAAATACATATCAGATATAGTTAAAGTATAGGCAAGTAGCCCAAAACAGGCGAAAGAATGGGTAGTAGACAAATCAATCCTGCGGTTAGATTAGTAGAATAGTTAGCCAATTGGTGTGAGAAACTAGTACATTAGCTCGTTAAAATATACATAGGCAATATCATAGTAGTAGACTAGCATTTCTGTAAGCGATCTAACAGATGATGAACGAAAACTAGGGTCTAAACAATTGAGTTAGCTAATCAGTTATATTAATGGTATACAAGCACGATAGACTAAAGAACACGTATGGTAGAAAAATAACTTACACTCGACATGGTCGATTTCAGTAGTTGACGGCTTATCTGATTAGCTGTCTTCGTTTTATGGCACTGGCACCAGACCATTTTAGAATTTTCATTTCATATCTTCTAAAGATATAATAGAGAATACTGTAATGGTTAACTACGAGACGCCAGACACAATGCTGTTGTATACACCATAGCTACTGTAGAGTTGGGGCATAGTTGGCGATATTATCTCATCGTTTGATATATTTGGTGATCGTACTGCGTCACCGTCAGGTTAGAAACGTATGGTCAATTTGGAGATATAGCTTAATCCGTTGATTGATGAGAGCAAGCGCCATACTGTGGTTAAAGAGAAGAGCATTGGTAAGATACCACAGATACGTGCAATTGTTGGCACGCAGATGCTGAAACGTGAAATGCAATCGCAGATGTATATGGGATCTATAGTAATGATAGGTAAACCAGACATAAAACCATACGACTATTAGTACATAGAAGATTCAAAAGCCGGCATATTTGGTTTATTCCAGATTAGAAGCGTAAGCCAACAATTTGGTATAGAAGTTGGGTATGTAACTGAAATAACTTTAATGCCTATAATACATACAAGAGACTTGCACATGACGTTCATGTATAAGGTTATGATTAATATACTAGTAGGTTAGTTATTTGCAGTTACTACATTCTATACACTTGGTTAGTCTGGCTAGTTATATAGTTCTGCTGTGAAGACTGCAGGTAAGGCGACGGCCAAGAGTGTTACAAAATAGATTGGTAAGTAGTAGATAAATAAATATACATTCGGATTAGGTACTGCATACTAGGCCAAAAATATAGTTGATGGGCTGAATATAGGTAAGTATATAAACTATTCTAGTGCGCGAGTCTTCACAAATGAGTAGGACTAGGTAATATAGGAAGATAGATTGTATTTTCCATTTGACATAGTGCCGCCAATGAAGGATGGGAAGCCATTTTTGACTAACTAGTAGCTGTATGTTCCAACTGGCCTATATGATGTTTTTGAACAACAATGGGAAGCTACTGTGAGGTGGTGGAACGAAGCGGGTACGCAATTTACTCAATTCTTTACACGTGACATAGAAAATTCGTTATACTTTGCATTTAGTATGATGAAGTGGAACGATTAATGATTGGGAGGATGGTAATATGCAATTTTACAATGTGCGGCCTTAGTAGATTTATTGGAACGAACATACATTGGTAGCAGATGTAAACGGTAAGCGGTAGAAATATCCATTTCAATTTATAGGAGTGATACCATCTACAAAAGACTAGCAAGATTTCGGAGCTGTTATTATGGGTAACGATTAGTCTGATATGATAGCTATACTATATCTTATTCCCACATACGTAGATGCAGAACAACTTAATTAGCAAATTAAGAATGCAGATAAGAAGAAATGATTGTGAGGTGTTTTAATGCCAACGTTAGATGATTAGAAAAAGGAATATGTTAGACAGATAAGTGCCAAATAGATAGCGGATTAGGATAAGTAGATGCAGAACGATGTGCAAGGTGCAACCGTGTTGCCAGGTAGTGATGGCTCATTTGTTTAGCTTAGTAATAATAGTGTACAAATTCAGTCGCAAGTTGGTACTTCGATAACTCAGAAAGGCTAGGTCACAACTGAGGCGGGTACTAAGAAGAATGATAGGATGTTATAGTAGGAACAGCACGGGATAATTCAACAAGAATCGCCAACGCAGGATTTGTTCATACCAAGTTCTGTAGTTACTCCGTTCCCTAATATGATTCCTAATTTGGATATTATAGTCAAGATTTAGTTGCTATTCAAAACTCTAGGCGACTTTGTATAGTCAAAGGGATGAGATTATGGAACTACTAGTTAGGAATGGGGATTTGCAATTTAATGATGATTTATTAGTGACAGATGACCTTGTATATCGTTAGTAGTAGCTACTGCATAATCTATTCTAGACTGAGCGTGGCGAACTTGCACTAATGCCGGAATTTGGGATAGATAGATACCAGCTATTTGATTATGTGCACGGTGTGCGGCCTAGTTAGTAGTAGCCATATGTAAATAAGATAATAGGCGATTAGCTACAGAAACTAGTGTCTGGTAGTTAGATGATGAATATAGAACTTACGCCAGATGATTTGCGAGGTATACTAAACGTTAAAATCACATTCAACTATTTTGGGCAAGAATTTGAAATAATGAATTAGAATATACTAGTTGAGTAGAACGACGTTAAGTCACTGATCAGTTTTAATTAATCAGCTAGATTTCATAGGGAGGCACAACATGCCAGAGATAATTGATATTAGAGACTCACTTATTAGCGAATTGAGTTAGCAGTATGGAGTAGATATAGAGTATGTAGATGGTACGTTTTTAGGATCACTTGTGAATACGCTGTAGTGGAGTATCAAGCGTTAGTATGACAATGCAGACTAGTAGGTTGCATAGTTCGATTTGGAATCTGTATTAGGCGGCTAGTTAGATATTCTATAGTCGGCACTTGGTGTACGCCAGCAAGTAAGAATATACGATTAGTCTGAGACGTAGCAACTTTCAATAAATGACTAGATTGTTCTTCAGACAATTGACGTTATGCGTTATCCGAACATTCTGTCTTAGACACTCGTCTCGGGCAATGGTGGATACTAGTCTGTTGAGGAAATAATAAACGATGATATCCAGATAGAAGATTAGGCTGGCAATAGGTTCAAACTCTATTTTGGTGATAACGATGTGGAATATTGGATTCAGTAGTTTAGCAGACCAGTATGCATAGTTCCAGCTCAACCTGTGATTATGATTCCTAACAACGTTATTTAGAAAGATACAAGATTCAATATAATACAGTAGAAGGCCAAAATTGCGCCACAGCTAATAGTAAAGTAGTAGAGAAGTATCGATAGTATATACTACATAGAGTCACGTAGAGATTTTGCAAATAGGTTATTTAACACATTCTAGATTGCAAACTCATTTAATTAGTAGTCGATCACGTAGTAGCTTAAATACATAGAGCCTTAGATATAGGATGTAAGAGTATACGATCAAATTCGCGGCTAGGGCACTGTTGATATAGTTATGTTTCCACGTCTTACTGAGGTAACAACAGATTAGGATTTCCAGTAGGTCAATGACTAGTTTGTAGGCTGGGTATAGCAGCAATAGTTAAGATACGTACCGCTTGGCATAGACGTAAGATTTATATGTTAGCAACCAGTTAGAGTTGATGTCGGCATAGGATTTGACATATGGGATTTGAACATACCAAATATGCCGCAAGATGAATTTGATGAATTGATGTAGACGCTAGGTGCAAATGTACGTACAAATCTGATTGATTAGTTATCGCAACTTGAAGTAGATTAGCCAGTAACTACCGAGCAGGTTTTGGACTAGTTCAGAAAATAGGTAAATGATACAACATATAACAACATACCAGTCTACACATTGTTTGGAATGACAAACGAATTTCTAAACAACGTGCAGGTAGTGTTTCTTCTTAACAATACAGTTGCATCATATGATAAATTTGAATAGCCAGCTGGTGGATTCGTACAAATTAATGAAATTCTATTTAGCTACAGTACCGGTGGCGGTGGCGTAGCAATATGAAAGTGATGTGATTTGATGCTGGCGAATGTGATATAGAACGATCTTGAGAATCAGCAACTTGTAATAAATTTCGATGGCAGATACACGCTAGTGCGGCATATTGGTTATTAGCTCAACTATGAAATATGCCAAGGTGCAGGCACATATCCGCTATACTGTGTTACCGACGTAATTTACTATCTGGGTGATTAGCAGGATAATGGATATGCTGACTAGTTGATGTTTACATACTAGCCAGTCGATCCGATATTTGAGACTAGTATTCTTCCTTCAGTCTCTGTGAATGGCACGAATATTCTATAGAATTTCCCTAGCTAGTTGACAGAACGAAATGAAGATAGCAATTAGCATAAGTTATAGATGTAGTTAGGCCAGTAGTTAGACTCGCTTCAGTTATACGATGGCAAGCAAGTGACAAAGACAGCATGGGATATAACAATACCTATGAAATTTGACTGGTATTCGCAGGCTTTGGTATTTGGCAAGTACGTGCCATTCCTAGATAGATACGTAACCGTTCCAGCAGGAGTTAGTTAGTATATACCAATTTAGCTATTGCCAAGCGCGGATTTCGATATTCAAGATGTGCAGAAGACCAAGCTAAAATCCTAGCTTCTAATTGAAGATGAGGTATACGTAGAACCAGTTCACCTTGATGGCAAGCTATACTTCAATTTCTTCTAGCCAATTTCGGGCTAGAGCATAGGTTTAGTCTCATTAGAGAATTACTCTGAAGTAATATAGTACAAGATAATAAGCGATAAAATAGTATAGATTGTTAATGGCAGCACAATCTATACGTACGATGAAGAATACATGTATCATGATGGATATTCAGTTATTCTGTTAAACATGAATGGCACAGTGTAGTAGGAATACCCAATTTAGTATGCTGGCACTATTGAGAATTAGCAAGTGATGGAGAATTTACTCATTTAGAAAACAGATATTGGTGTCATTTTATTTGAGTGGGCAAATTAGGACTTTGAGTATACCATTCCAGAAGGCATGAGTAGTATAGTTAATGTGACCATACACTTTCCATTTGATGTAGTATATCCGTATGATATACCAAGTTCAGAGTTACCTGCCTATTATTTTCCATACTCTGAATTATCTGAGTTGGAGTATGATGAAACGTACGTGCCCGCGATAAATCTTGATGTGCCTGGCATTTTTACATACGACCAGATGGTTGAGTAGATTGGTTTAGTCGTTAATAATCAGTAGGTATTGAATCAGATAATTGGCTATAGCATTCCACAAATAAATAGGGTATGCTTAAATGCCGCAAATGCTGTGATTGAAGATTTGATACATTGTAGATATGGCAGGAAATATCCAGTTTAGGAAGAATTTACGGATGTATAGCACTATTAGACGTTGTAGGACACTTAGCTTTACACGTTTTCGATACATAGGAACGAATTATCTACGTTAGGCGAGAATTTCTAGTAGCTAATATAGATGCTTTCATAGTTAAACAAAGGATACAGCTAGTAGGGTCCAGATTAGCTATTACTTCCACTATTAGGTATAGGCGAGTATACAGACACGCAGCCACCAACGCTAATGTCGTATGATATTATTCGTTCTACAGATTTTGGCTTTGATGATTATTAGTCATTAGACATGATTCCAAACACATACGGCAACTTCAAATTCGGGCATACAAATCTATCCAGAACTTAGATTGTATTGCGAGACAATCAATTATATTTATCTCAAACGTCGTAGCCGTCGAATTACTTACTTGACACATCAATATAGCAAAGTCAGAAGTAGTAGAATCAACACATAATTAGGATAGTTCTTGATCCATCTGACACATAGCGATTTAGGATGCTTTACAATATGTTCAATCGGTTATGTTCGCCAGGAACTGGCAATGCGATCTTGCCGATGGTAACGTTAGGATAGCATGTATACGTATTATTACAGATTCAAGGTTAGACATCATGGTTTTACTTAACGTAGACTACGATATAAAAAGTGCCCGCAATTGCGGGCATTTTTATTCTACTTCATTCTCCTGATTGATCTTCTGATTGATCTTCTGATTGATCCACTAACTAATCAAGTCGAACTGTCAATTCTGCTATCTAAGCCTGCATACTTGCAATCTCATCTTGGATATTATTGAATATAGTCTGGTTTGTTTGTTGCAGTGTGTTCAATTGCTCAACAACTTGATTTATAGCAGACTAGATGTTCAACTAGTTAAATTCTGGCGCTTGCATATTATCAAGTGCTTTTTGAATTTGCATAATATCATTCTAATGCTGCTATTGTGTCTGCTATAATTCCTAATCTGTTTTGCTTAATTTCTAGATTTTGTCTACTAGTTCGTTATACCTAGTAGAGAATTCTTTAAGAGTAACGACATTATGCAATAGCCACGTCTTGAAATTATTAAATTCACTATTTAGTTTATCAAACTCATCCTGCAATGACATATTATTAACCTCCCAATTGATTTCTTTGGTCGCACATGGCTATCAGTCTAATACACAGAGTGCAATCTGTATGACTTCGTATTTTAGATTAACAACAAATTGTATACGTGTTAATCTATTGTAGGGTGATATTGTGAAGAGAAAAAAGTGCAAGCCGAAGAAATAATTAGAAAGGCCCGCGATTTGCGGGCTTTCTTTATTTTCTGCGATACTTTTCTGGATATTCATTTGGTATAACTGGTGGCAATTGTTTATAATCCCTATACACCAATTCCTGCTTTACATCTTGTACTTCATCCTCATGCTTCTTGCGTATAATTGCTCCAACAATCTATAGGGACTACACAGCTGATCCTATAGACGCCTACATAACTGGATGCGAGCCTATAGCTTTACCTATATCGCCCATTACCTTACCGAATTTTTTGCCAAACGGCGAATCTTCCTACTAATCGTCCCTAATCTTATTGATAAGTTTATAAGTATCTGATGTATCTGACTACTAATCGCCGGCCTTCGTAGATGTAGATATCCATTTAGATGTATCAGCAGAAGAAGACCGTTCAGCTGCAGCTCTTGTTGTCTATTTTCTCTATTCCTATTCCTATTTTTTGGCCTACTCCTCCTATTGTTGACGCTACTGTCGTTCCTAAGCTATTGTTTGATTAATTTGTTCAATTTGTTCTAGTAGATTTTTCTGTTCTTTATTTTGTTCATCTATTTGCTGTTGTAAGTCCTACAATTTTTTATTGAGCTAATCGATAGTCGACTGTGTATCAGCTGGCTACTATGGCGTTTGCGTTTGAGTAGTGGCGACATTTGTTGTTTCATTTTGCTGCTATTGTAATTTTTGCTGCAGTTCCTATATTGTGTTACTTAGATTTTCTAACATTTCTGATTTGCTTTTCGCTAACTCATAATATTTGTTATTAAGTTCATTAAGTTGCTAGTTTAATTCTTCTATTTTGCTATCTGTAGATGGCCTGCTATTAATTCTAGTTACTATTTCTGGACTTTGTGCAACTGGTGCACCCTATACGCTAGATGTCACTCTAGCTATAGGTTGTGCGGCATCTCTTGTCGTATCCTACAATTCAAGTTTATTGAGCTAATCGTTGAAGTAAGGCGTAGATGATTTGAAAATGTCTTCGCCTGTAGCGACTTTGGTTATGAAGCTTATAGTCTTATTTACACCATTCATTATACGTCTAAGTATGCCGCCAATTGCAGTTCTTTGAACATCGCTGCCAAGTATAGTTTCGCGTGTGTCTAATAACGTGACATCATTTATATATGGTAGAATCTAATGCACTTGTTTATCAGTTAGCTTTGTAACACTTAGCGGCTCTAAGTCTTTGCCATCATAGTTATATAGTCTTACTAGTCCATTGGTTTCTTCATTAATCACAGTCTAAATATAATTGAATATGTTATCGTTTGCTGTTATGTTTTTCTATCCGCTATTTATTCTTTCTGATATATTTCGTACTATTCTGTTGATAATAGTTTGGCCATTATTCTACTTGTCTGCCATAATTTCGGCATACTGGTCTTGAAATAGTTGTATCTACGTGACAAGATCATCTAAATTCTAAGGCTACATTCGTTTCAAGTAATCCTAGAACTAGTCAGATTCGTTTCTATTGAGCTATTTTAGTGTGTAGTAGAGCTAATTTATATCGTCTACATTTTTGAGGCCGCTAAGTATCTAAGTTAGTTGTTCGTCGTCTTTGAATTGATTATATATATAAGTTGTTTTTTCAAGTAAGTCTTGTGTTGCGTATTTGTACTAGCCGCCAAGAATCTAAGCTCGTGCATCGCTATTGAAAGTGCTTTGTTGTGCAAGGTACTAGTTATGTATGCTTCTAGAGAATACTCCTTGCTGTTGACCTAGACCTAAGTATTTAAGCGAATTGGTTGTGTACACTTCATCTCGCATTTTTGTGGCCCACTTATAATTCCTGTCATGCATTGCATTTTCTTCCTACATCATTATCATCAATTGTCTGAACATATTTTCATCGTATTGATCGAAATCGATAGCCCTTGTTGTATCGTTAATATCTCCTGGGATGCCAAGTACTTGTCTAACTACAGCTTTTACATTATCTTCCTATTGTGCTTCGTTGAATGCGTCAAACTATTGCTATCGATTAACAGTTATGCCAGTAAGCTATGGATTATTCTTTTGTATCTCATTGAACATTATCTAAGAATACTAATTGGCCTGCTAAGTGATTTGATGTCTAATAATCTGATGTACGTCCGCAGTGCCGCGTTCTACTATATTTTGCACATCGGTCACATATCGTTCGCCAACTTGTCTTAGCATCTGATTTACTGTATCTTCCATCTATTTGACTATATTGCTTCCGTCATGCAGAGTATTCTGCAATGTATCTGAGATCCAGCGTACTCTCTAATATTGTGCTAATGCGTTAATTACTAATTTATCGAAATTTTGCGGCGTATCGAACTACAAGCTTTGCCTGGCTGTATACAAATTACCATTCACGCTTGTTTGAAAGTATGATACTAGATTACTAATTAAGTCAGATATAGTTACAGTATCCTACTAGCTATTATGTGAGCCGGCGGTAATCATAGATATGATTTTGCCGACAGACTAGTCTTTTGTGCCTGTTGCTCTAGCTTGAGATTCTCTTGATTGAGTCATCAGCTCAACAATTTGGTTCTACAGCTTGCCTTCTGTTGTACTGGTGTCAAATAAATCGTTTATCTGCCTTTCTAGCTGGATAAAATTACTACTTGATTGAAACTATTGTAAATCTTGTAGTGTACTGTCATTGGCGTTTCTCATGTAATTGTCGACTAACGTAAGATATTCGTCAATTTGTTTGTATAGCTACTCATTATCTTTTGTCGAGAATCTTGATTGTTTCGACTACACAAATATGAACTGTGCGATTGTGCTCTATGCCTACTAGCCTTCTTCCTAAGTTGACTATTCCAGGCTTGAGAACTATATTGTAAGATACTTATTGAATTGAGACATATCCTACTATGTTACGTCGTTGAATTCAAATATGTTTTTTAGAATTACTGCACGTTGGATTGTATCGACATGTTCTAATACTTGTTGAGCTTTATCTCCTACGTTTGTTGTAAAATACCTTGACTTAGATATTATATACGAAGACTGACGTAGCTACTCCATAATATTTTCTATATTGCTAAGTATATTAGATGTATCGGCAAGTGTGGCCTACTTACCACCTATTTTTATATTTGAGCCTATCAACTCGTTTAATTTGACTATACTATCAGCTATGCGATCTATAAACTACTGTGCTGTATCTTTATCAACTGTGGCATAATCTGTTATCTTCATTACATCGCTATTGTTGACGTAGTTTGTAAGTTCATTCATTATCTATTCTACTTGTCTACTGAACTAAGATGCGTCTGGTAGGTTTTTCATATTCCTACGTAATTCTGGATTTGCTCTGTAGTCATCTAGTATAGTGTTAACTACATCATACAGTCTAGTAAGTTGCTGCCTCGAATATCCTTTATCTAGTAATTTGCCAGAGTTTTGGTCTATATTATCTGATATTAAGCTTACTAGATGTGCACTTACATTCTATTTGATATCGACCGTTCTTCCTGCGTTAGTTGCTTCTTGTATTTCTTGAAATAATTTGTTCAAATAATCTTCGACTTGTACTGCCATAAATTTGTTGCTTATTGAAGTCTATGTGTCTCTGATGATTTTATCTGCGTTAACACCTAATATATTGCCTTTTAGTGTTGTCTATCTTTCATCAGCCTATATAGTGAATACAAGTTTTCCGCCGGCGTCTAGGCTCATTGTTTCGTATATTCCATTATCTATGTTTATTCTTGTGCCAGACGAAATTAACTTATTAAGAACCTAATGGCCTGGCATAGTATCAAGTGTATATTGTTCGTTGCCAGGCATTCTTGTGCTTAGCATTCGCTCTAGTCGCTAATACAATGACTCGTTTGTCGTTTGATTGCCTTGACTATCTACGCTATTAACCAATGCTGTGTCTGTAATGAATTGCCGCACATTTTCTATTGTAGTATCGATATCAAGCTATGATTCAAACAAAGAACCGTTAACGCTAACATTTGTGTCACTTAATGCCTGCCTTATTTTATTTAGCGTTTGTACTACTCCATTTTCACTAGTTACATTCTAACCCATTGATGAGACTAATCGATGTATAGGCGAATTATCGCGACCTATATACTAAGTCTGCATTCTTATCTAATCTTCTATTTTCATATTAGCCACGTTGCCTTCTACATCAGTTAGCAACTTCTCGACATCTTTCGCTACTTCCTACATTCTAATATCTATGTTATTCAATATCTGCTATGTTGGCGTGCCATTGAATTGTTCAGTATCAGGTCGCATTACGATATTACCTTGATTGTCGACGCTAATGCCGCCTATCTAATATTTAACTAATTTGACCTACTGCACAAGCGGTGAATCATTTTGCAAATCGATTCTTAGTGATTCATCAAGATTTTGATTAGTGCTTAAGAAATTAATTGCTTCTTCTAATACAGGATTTACATTATTTTGTCTTAGTGCAGTATATAGATTAATGAACGAGCTTTCCTACTCAGATTCTGTGCCGGTTACCAATCTTGTAAGCTAATTCCTATATGTATAATACGAGCCCTGCTATTGGAAATATGATTCAAGCTATTTGTCTAGTGCGGCCTATGCCATTTCTTCCTATGGTTTGACATTTGATAAAAAGTTATACGTCTAATATACAGATGGCATATCAATAAACTGGCGCGTGCTTCTTAGACGTATATCAGCAATTTCATTTCCTATCTTCTCGCTTAACGTTAATTCGCCCTAATCTCTCTCTGTGCGTTCTACAATTTGTTCTATCTTAGCTAGCTATCTGCTTAATGTCTCACCCTCGTTATTGTTGAATAGTTGCTGCTCTATTGATACATATTCATTGTATGGTTGGCCAGTAGTTGCAGAACGTGCATCCTAGTTAAATAGCCTTTGAAACGTGAAACGGAACAAATCACTTATTGTAGTAAATGGATGTGTGACTCTATTCCAATCAACGGCCCCAGTGGATGCATAGTTGGCTTTCTAAATGTCAACCTCACTTTTGCTAATGTCTAAATACTATTTCTCTGCATCTTCCAAAGTATTATTTTCAGATGTCATAAACGGCTAGAATAATTTGCGCAACGCTCGTTTTTTATTGAGCGGCAATTCCTTTTCGCCGCCTTTTGTATACTAGTCTATTGAGTCGTTCATAACTTTCAATTCCTAATATATATCTTCCTAGTGCACGGTGCCTGATTGTATTTGATTATTTTGCTTGTCATACTTCGCAAACAATATTTCTAATATGTTATTCTACTTTAGTTTGCGGAAATCGTTTAGTGATTCGCCCAATTTTAAGCGGGCTGTGCTCCCATCGTCCGTAATTGTGTCTATCTGATTATTTAGAATTGCTATGTCAAGCTCCTAGGTACTCACAGAGTAGTTAAAGCTACTAAACATCTATTTACTTTGGTTATTGTTATATTCATCAAGTGCTGTCTTGTACTACTTTTGTATAATTCCCTACATTTCATCAGCATTTGCAGATGAGAGGTTATTAAATAATTTCATTGTATAATTTATGCGTTCCATTGGTGACAGATTCTGTAAATCGACGCCACCTAGCGTTCGTTCTATTGTTGTTATATCATCTTTAAGTAGATACTATAGTATGTAATCTGATGCACGCTAAGTAAGGTCGGCCTATTTTTTGGCCATATCTGCGTTACCTGCAAAAACTATTTTATTTAATGTCTTAATTAAATTTTCTTTCTACTATATAGGCCCTTCTGTGATGCCCTAATTTGATGCCATTAGTTCGTCAAATAGCTAGGATATTAGTGTTGCGCTATGCCACACTTCATCGTTTTTGTTGCTATCTATTTTACTTAACTAATCCTAAATTGTTACTCTACTTCCATTTTGATTAGTTAAGTGTGCAGATGGCTAAAAGTCTAATATGCGGCTCTAATTGCTGCCTGTAGTAGGTGTGGTTATGTTGTTAATTAGTATATTCAGCTTGTCAATTAATCTTGTGCTTGTTGTGTTTATTACTTCCGTTAACTGACTGCCCTAGCCGACGTATTCTCTAACCTACTATTCCTACTCTGCAGTTATTCTTCTAAGGCTATCGAGTACGTTAGTTATTTGTTGCTAGTTACCTGGCTGTTGATTTAGTTGTTGTTCAAGCTGTTGCATTATATCGTAAACGTTATGGTGCACTTCTGTGCCATTTACTTCTTCAACTATATCGAGGCCGTGTGTTAGTTTTAACACATCGCCAACTATATCGTGTAATGTGTCTTCCGATATGAATTTATTGTAGTCGAGATTGTATAAATCTGCGACATTGCCTATTCTTATATTTTCTTGCAAGTTGAGTAGTATATCTTTATGTGTCTGTTCAAGTTTTTGAATTACATTCTGTATACTCAAAGACCGTGCAGTTTCTATGTTATATGCAGACTTTTCCTAGTCGTAGCCAAGTGTGCCAAATATTTGCCGCATTATACTTGAAGTGCCGCTCTGTTCTCCTGCTGTGAGCAGTTCCATACGTGCGGCCAATATTTGTTCTAACGAGAAGCCAGATAGGTCTCTAGTAACAGTGCGGCCATTACGAAGTGGTTTTCGCTCAGTTAGTTCCTACATTTCTATTAGCATATTTACCGACAGCGGATTGCCAAACCCATTTTGTGCTTGGCTTGTTAATAGTTCTTGTATATCGCGTCTTCCGACTAGTAGAGACGAATATTTGATGCCTAGCATATGCTGTGAAATTGGCTATTCGTCTTTACCGTAGTATCTTAGAATATCTTCAAGCTAGCCTGAACCTACATACTCCTACTTTTTAGTGCTACCTTGCATCTACCAATCTGCAAAGTCTATTTTATCCAAAGGCCCGATTTTCTTGCTTATCTCCTGCACTAAGTATGACAAAGTGCTTGCCTTATCTTTGTCGTTTATACTTTGATTCAATATGTTCAACACGCCTGATAGCGTGTTAATTGTTTCTTTTTGCTGGCGTGCACTAAATTGCGGCATTTTGAGCTAACTTACTTCAAATAGATTCTACATAGACAGCTATTTATCTTTAGTGTCACCTGTAAGTACGTTAGCCAAATCCATTATCTATTTGATAGTGTAATCTCTTTGTGCACCTTCATTTTCGTTGTTAGTAAATTGCATTTTATAGAGCAATTGCATAAGCATGCGATCTCTATCTTCTGTCAATTGCCCAGTCAAATTGTCCTATGTGCCAGTCAAATCTAGGCCGGTTGTTAACGTTCGTAAGAATGATATTGATCTACCAGACAGTAAATCCTATGCGTCCAAGTTAATTACAGTTTGATTTAATGTACTTTTAGACTACTAATTATTGCTTGCAACAGATGCACGATCATCAAGTTGCTTGCTAAGATAGTACTGCATTTTGAGCACCATTTTGAGGCCAAAACCCTATGCATTAGATTTAGAGACATTGACTATACTTGGGTCTCTTCTAGTGTCTCTATTGAATAGATTGATTATATTTCTTATTGGTTTTAACAAATCGACTGGCTATCTGCGTTCTCCGGCCTCAATTTGCATAGGTTGGAACTACGACTAGAAGAACTATTTTACCAAGTTGAGCTAGCTTATCTACTTAGGTTCGTTGTTTACATCCTACATTATTGTATATAGTTCTACGCCATTGACCTTTATTGTGCTATCGAATTCGCCTATTAGTTCTTTCTAATTTTCTTTGATTGCATCTTGCACTGATTTTCTTATTGGGCCGAAAAATTCGATTATTTGATTATAGAATTCCGTTTGCTAATCCTACGTTGCCGCTGTTTTATTGTAATCGTTGGCATAAGCTATGAACTAGTCTCTTATTTCCTTAAGCGTATAATTAAACTAATTTGGGTCAGAATTTACAACCTATCTTCTGTTTGCACGCATTATGTTATTATTAAACCATCTTATATAATCTTCCTGCTGATTCCATTGCTGGCCTATGATATTTGTGCGTTGCAATTGCATAGCGAATTCTTGGGCTGTATGATAATCTCCGAGTCCGTACTAGATATTGAACAATCTGCGCTGTATAATCTCGTCTATTGTTGTGTATACCTATCCAGCTTTATTAGTTGTGTTTTCTATGTTTGTGCCTGATAGCTTTATCTACTCTTGAAGTATATCCTGCTCAAATGGTGCAAATTCGCCGGCTGTTAGCCCAATTTTGTGCATACTAGAATTATTTACACTTATCGGATTAATATATTTTGTGAATATGTCATCTAGCCAGTCACTAAATTGCTGCCTGAACTAATCATCTGTTAGATTAGTATTAGTTACATTTTTGAACATATCTTCCAATTCACTTTGGTTTTTATTTAGCAGTAACTCGATCGATTGTATACGTGCAATTTTTGAAATCTCTTCATCGTCGAACATTGCGCCTATAGCTGTACGCATATTTTCCACGCTTTGCAATTCTGTTTGAAGTGTATTCAAATTCGTGCGATTTACTTCGTTGTACTACTCGCGAAGCTAATTTATAAATGTTGTATGCGCTGTTTTTAGGTTTTCAGTGTATTCCTTGAATGTTTTATTGAACTCGTCTATATATTGTTTACGTTGCTACATTGTAGGCTATATGTACTCTATATTATTGCCTGTTTCTGTACTTTTCAAGTGCCCGAATTCAATGAGTTCTTTTAACTGATCGAGTCTCGTTTTTTGTTCTGACATCCTACGAATTGTCTAGTTAAGCTCATCAACGTTGATTTTGTCCTTATCTCTTAAAATCTCATATAATCTGCCCTATATTGTGCCTTGAATATCAGTTGTAGCTTCTGAAGTATCAGCTAAGAATGGCTGAATCTACTCACGTAGACTTAGTATCTATTTTTCGCGTTGTTCATCAGAAGTGAATTGCTGTATGTCTGCGATAAGATTTCTTATATTCTTTGCATTGTCAGTGACGTTTGTTTGTCTTGGTACTGTAGTTTTTATACCCTATTCTAGTGTGCCTTGTTGATTGATTCTGTGTATCATATCCATCAATTGGTTGGCAAAATCTTGCTCGTATAAGTCTACTACGTTCATTTTTTTTGCATATTGTTGAGTATACAAGTAGTTAATAGGTTGCAGTAAAGTTGAGCGATTGCCCGCAATTTGCATTAAGTGTGACAATGCTATAGGCTTCTGCTACGTGCCTTGCAATTGTGTAGTCTAATTTCTGCCAACGTAGTCGACCATATGTTGTCTCATTAAGCTAAGGACTAATTCATTTGTGCCTGCACGAGACTATTTTTCTACAGTCTGTTCGACATTATTAGAAATCTATATAGTCTTGATGAAATCGTTGAATTCGCCGAGAGTGCTTGTGTCTAGATAGACAGTTGAACTATACAGGTATTCGAGTATTTTGTTATACAGTCCAGTTTGGTTATCTGAGTAATCCAGTAAATTTATTGTTTGGTTTCCGAGCTTAATTATTCGATTGATTTGCTGATTACTTGATTGGTTCATCAACCGCTTTGTGATTTTATTTGCCAATTGTTCCATTTGAACAGAATGCGGCAATTTGAAACCTGGTCTACTTTGCAGTAGCTATCTATCTTGTAATGGCTATGTCAATAGCTCTTTATCGTCTGTGAAATCTATTATTCTTACGGCTTTGCCTTCTGATAATTTTTGAACTATCTGTTCCTACTGTGTATCTATATATTCTTGCTATTTATCTGCACCTAATATGCTGGCATCGAAGTACGGCTACATTACTATTTGTAAATTTGGCTGTTCTTGAACCTATTTATCGATATTCTGCTATAATTCTCTGACTACTTGTTCTTTTGGGAAGTTGAACTGGTCGCCAACGTTACTCTTTATTAGCGGCACATGTCTTACATTCTAATCAGCCAAATCTGGATATCTGAACTTTATGACATCGTCTATAGTCTGGCCTTCAGCTGGTTGTACTTTTTGATCTACAATTGTTGAATATGCAGTGTCGTACTAGCTGAAGACATTAGACAAGCTCTGGTTAGTGCTCTCTATGTCGTTATATCTCTATAAGTCCCAATCTAGCACACCTTTAACGACATTCTCGTTATTGACAAGTGAGCTGAACGGCATTGTTACTTCTATGCTTTTGCCACTGATTTTGTGCGTTATACGTAGTTTTATGTTGTACTAAATATCCTCTATGTCGGCTGACAGCGAATTTTGCCCGCTTGTTCTTGATTGAATTTCCTGTTGCAATTCGTCAAACGAATTGAATGCGTTGTATTGTTCCTCACCCTTAAATTTGACTAGAATCTAGCCTTTTTTAGCATTTTGTTGGCCTGTAGTTGCAGTTACTTCGCCCAATTGATATTTAATGTCGTAGTACTACGAACTGAATGTATTATATTGGAATAGTTCATCTGTATTTTCAAACATGCCGCCTTCATTGAATCTGAACACGTGCTCGTCGTTATCGTACTATAGGAATGGTATATTGATATATCCTTGCGGGCTTAAATCATACCACTGATTAGCTTGTATTCTATTGAATGCATTAATGACGTGCTCTGGTATATTTCTTGATATTGTTTTATTAGTCGTATCGTACTCGAACTAGAATAAGTCTGCCAATTCTTCTGGTATCTCAAATTGCGGCAATTTGCCCTAGTACTGCTAATCTGTCTTCCTGATTTTTTCCTATACCATTTGATGTACCTGGTCGAATGATATTTGTTGGCCTGGCACGCCATATTTCAAATCGAATTGCTAGTACTATGGAATACTCACAGTACCAACTTGTGTGCTGAGATTATATGGCCGGCCTTTTGGATCTCTTGGATTTGGTGAAGCGACAACGCCGCCTCTGCCGATATCTTTAACTGCGGCGTTAGTCTACTCTTTAAGTAGCTTCATGAAAAAAGTTATATTTCCATTTGAAGGCGAGTTTGAATTAGCCAATTTGCGTTCCTCCTCTTATCTCTCACTTCTGGCTTTGGTGATATGAAGCTAGTATTTCATTTTGCATTACCTAGTTGTATACGAACATCGAATTTGCATTCATAAAGTCATATGAGCGATTCTATTCTGTCTGATATAACGTGAATGTCTACTTCTACATCTGAGTTGGGTACAACGAATACTGCGGTAAATCTCCAATATCGCGCATAATCTAGAATGTTTTGTACTAGTCTATATCCACTATGCCCTACTAATCCAATACGGGCTGTGGTATATGGTTAAGCTAATCGTATCTCTATTCTTCTATTCTATCTATTTTGAATTGGTCGTAGTCTTGTAAATTCTCGTGCTATACTTTCTATTCGTACACATTCGTTAGTATATCCTACATTAGAGGATCCATTATCTTAGTGCCGCGTTTAAGGTCTGCTGTACTTGCTTGCTCAAACTAATCTAGCACCCATCTACGTGGCTGGTCGAATTTACTCTTATACCAGTTTAGTGACATTAGCTTATTCTCAGACTACTTGTTCAGGATCGTTTCAGTACTAGTAAGTGATTCTAATACTTGCCCTTGTGTTTCTATATCATAGTAAGTCTCTATTTTCTCTGGGATATGACTCTACGGATAGAATAGGCCACCGATACCATTAACTGCAAAGTCGGCAGTGAGAGTCTACTATTTCTACTAGAACGTATTACCACTTAGAAGCTACGATAGTACGCTAGATGTGATAACATTGCCAGGACTTTCTGTCATTCTATTTCTAACCATTGGCATTACGAGATCTTCCATTGGATTTTGCCATAACTATCTGTACTGACCTTGCACGTAGTAGCGTTTAAGCTCTTCGTACGCACTATTTTGCTAACTGAATTTCTCGTACACATATCCGTAGCTATGCTAGATTTTTTCGGTTATTTGCTTACCCAAACTTGTGCCATACTAATATCGTTTCTACAGCTACGTATCAGTTTGCCGCAATTCTCTATCGACTTTATAGTCTGGCATTATAGCATTTAGATAGATTGTGTCTTTATCTTTATACTCATACTTCTGGTTAATATCCTTTGGCACATAGACAACAACGTCGGCACCTTCTAACGATTTGAAGTGTTCCTCGACTTTCTATATCTTCTCTCTAGCAATTTCATACTATTCATCCAATCCGACGCTGCGTTGTTCATATATGCGTTTTGCCACTTCATCCAAGTCTGTAGAGATACCTTTAATTTGCACAACTTCGCCTGTAGTGGTCTTAAATTGCTAATTGCCAAGATACTCTTCGACTTTTATTTTGTGCCTTTTAAGTTTCATATTCTACCAATAATCTTCGATAGGCTACTACTGTTGTGACTCCATTTCCTCTAATCCTTGCTGTATGATGTATCGTTCCTAAAGTGTGGCTAGACCTGCATCTCTATATTCTCTTGCATATTTCTACTAATTTCTAGTTGTTCTATCTCTAGGCTATACGTTAGATAAGATTCTGAACATATCGACTATTCCATAGTCGTCAACAGAGCCGCGGACTTTCTCGTATCCTGGGCCTGGCAATCTTACTTCGCCATAACTAATTTGCGAGTATGGATCGCCTGTTAGGAATCTATTAGGCAGCCACGGGAAATTTTCAATCATGTACGGGTTTGGCAATGGATTGATCTTCAAATCTTTGAATCTGACGTTCTGATTGAACCTTCTGTACAATTCTGTAGTGCCAAACATAGAGCCTATACGTTGCTGATAGTAACTACGTTCTGACGAATACCAATATTCTGAACTCTAAAGCCGCAATTTGCCGATCTATTCGCTTTGGTCTTGCATACCTTGCAATGTAGTACCAATCATGAAACCGAACATACCGAAATAGTTCTGCTACCAATTTGAGGCCTAGTCTAATGCACTATTCTTGCCTGCAAGGTATTGTGACTCTAAGTAACTTTTGATTTCCTATGTGCTTCTATATTCTGGCGAGCTAGCGAATCTGCCAGCCTATTTTCTCTCACCACTAAATGAACGTATCCAGTTTCCAGTTCCGAGTGTCTGGTACTAAGTTATATATGAGCCTACGTCTAATGCATCACGTTCATCGATAGACTCAATGTACTTACGCTATTGGTATTTTGACATGCTAGTGGCATTTGACATGGCCTAACCATGCGCCAAATCCTATAATTGTTCCTGATATATTCTCAATGGCTTGAACCTATTAATAGTATTGCCACTAAGTTCTTGCATCTAAATTTGTGCCAGACTTATGTTATTAGGCAATAGACCGTACGGGACTGTATAGAAATCTGGCCTGCCTTGTTTAATTGCATATGGTCTATACATCTACAGTTTTTCTTCATAATGAAAATCATTTTGTAAGAACATACCAAATGCATTGAGAAAACTCGGCTTCTAATGTATTAGCTACTCAGTTTTAGTGCCTAATCCGATAGGAGTATACTACCAATCTTCGCCTTCAAGGTAAAGTAATGCCGGCCTATACTCTTTTACTTGCCCGCCATAATATGGCTCACGGCCAAATTCCCACAATTGTGATTTGTACACAGCCTAATTTTTTATACCTTCCATCTGCAGTACATATTCCTTTGTGTATGGTATAAATTGTGTTAGCATACCAATAGACTAAGCTAGGACCTAAGGCCGCTCTCCGCCTGCTATGAATCCGTATGAGAACGCAGTTAGTGGGAGTAGGCCTGTGTATTGGTCGCCTAAGAATCTGCCAAGCGGGCCTATACCAGTCTAGTTGAGTATGCCAATCACGGCTGTTGACACATCTTTGGCTACTTCTACACCCTACTTTTTTAATGAGACTTTCCCATTCGTAGAATCGTATAACGGCTATTCAATTAACTAGAACTAACTTAATCCGAGGCCAAGAAACTACTATTTTGAAAGCTGTGACGTCAATTCGCCAAGCTAGTCAGTTGACTAGAACGGATTCGGTCTGCCAAGTCCCATTTCTTCAAATAGTGCAGATGGCCGCTAAGCCACGAAGTGCAACAATGTGGATTCTGGTGTCACATACTGTACCTATTCACGCTGATATTGTTCTCTAAGTGTCGGGTCCTTTATGTAATAGTCATTGTATCCTGTTGGGCTATACATTTTATTAGTCATTTCCCACTGTTTAATTGGATTTGGCTCGATTATAGTGTGCGGGAATAACTGGCGCATATAGCTTTTGAACTAAGGCTCGTCTGACTACAACTCACTTGGTGCCTTGAATCTTGAAAATAGAATGTACTTATTCTGCATCTACAGTGACACATAATTATCTTCCATATCTTCGACTTCTTGGAATGTATACTGTTGCATTAACTTATTAAGATTGACTTGTGGTGAGCCGATAGTAGTTGGTGCAAAGCCCAAGATTTCCTTGTATCTTTGCATCAAGAATGAGCTACTCATTATTGGCTCTAACTAGTTGCTTATTTGCTCATCACTGAATATATACTGTGGCGTTTGATTAGACACATAGCCTACCATACTTCTAACCTATTCTGGTACTTTCAAATGCTGCTACAGAGTATTAATTGAGCTAAGATTTAAGTTGCTATTCTATAATGAATTCATTGTAGTTACCTAATTATATTTAATAGCCTTCTACTTTAGATACTAAAACTACATAGAATTAACTAGGCCGCCATCTTCGTCTATCTAATTCAAGATGTCAGAGAACTATTCATCGTAAATTTTTCTTAACTGCAGCTAAGATTCTCGTGTACCAAAGTCATAGATATCGGCTAAGAAATAGTTGAAGAACATAGAAGTTTCAGTCATGGATAATGGTTCTGTATTATTGAGTAAATTCACATTGCTTAGCAATTCCATTAGCTTTTCAGAGTATTCCTGCTTGAGCTTCTGTGATAGCTACTATGAATACAGCACAACTTGCCGCACGTCTATGCCAGCAGTTGTCTATTCTTTACCAAGTATGTTCTAACCTGTTTTACTGACACTTTGCTTCATAGTCTGATACTATAGATTTTCTAATGGTGATGGCTATAGCAATTGCTATATTCTAGCGTACTCCTACTACTATTCTTCTAAGTGAGGGTCACCTATTTCTTGTGCTTGCTTTGCCGTGCTTTCCTACAATGACTGGATATAATAGTATGTATTGATATAATCTTCAAATTCTTTATACTACTCTTTCATTATTGGATTTGATGGGCTTAGTATATCTTCAAGCGTTGTATCTGAAGTTGTGCCTGAGGTATTTTGAATTGCTCTCAATATCTTTTCTTCGCGTTCCTGAGAAGGCACGCCAATTTGAGTCTTTACTAATGCCAAAATTGTATCAGTTGGCTGTTCTGTCGATACCTTATCCTTAATTTCGGCACGAATTTTCTTGTATCTGAATGGCTGTGCAAGGTAATCGAAATTTTGTCTGAACATTGTGCGGTCTATATTAAATTGATTGAAGAACGGCAGATTTTGGAACTACTAAGTAGGTATCTAGCCAACATTTACTTTCTCTATAGTATTCGTTTCCTGATTATATTCGACTAATGCTTTTGGGAATATCGTATTAATTTGCGATTCATATGCTCTGAATACAGAGCCTGAGACTCTGAATTTAGGTACTATGTACTATTCTGGAATTAGATCGGAGATGTCATATAATCCATGAGAACCAACTATGAATGAACTTTTGCCGACGATATACATTCTAGAATTAGTTATATCGCGTTGCAACTACTCGTCTAATTCCTTAAATCGCGGCACATTCAAGTTAGACATTTGATGTATGAAATTGATATTGCTTTGCGGGCTAAATGTATCTGGCATGTTTATATTGAGCTGCCCATTGATTACACTGCGTACACCAGATACTATTCTGTCCAATTGCTATTGTTCGCCATCTAGCGTTTGCTACTGATCAACGACGGCACGTAGATGATTGAATATATATTCCTAAGTATCTACATTCTCATCTTGGTGCTTGTACATTATTGACAAAGTATCAGCCACATTTCTGATTGTCTCATCAGTTGGCTACTAATTAATGTACTTTGCTATAGATTGCATTGTTTCTGTAGCTCTATCGTCGCTATTGAATAGCGATCGAATGAACTCATTATTGTATTCCTTCTCGACGATTGTATTGCGTACTAGGTCCGCAACTTGCATTGTACCTTTCCTTGTAGGTACGTACGATTCCTGCGATATGAACTAAGTTATATCCTAATCTTTCAGATAAAGTTGCAAATCTGGTTGGAATAACTATATTGGGTTGAACCCAAGAAACGGGATTTTGACATTCTTTGCAATCTAAGACTACGTTCTCAACGCCTACAACTCAAACTACGGCTTACTAGCAATGACGCCGTCTTTTATGTACATTCCGCTACCGATATTAGCAGACGTATCGAGCCCCTACTATTTAAGCCTCTTTAGTACCTCTAAAAATCGCTCGTTCTCTATTTCCTAATTTTCAAGCGACAAGTTGAAATCCGAATATTTAATCTTCCCAGATATGAAATCTTCAAATGTGATTTGCTTAAAGCCGCGCGATTCTAATAGTTCACTAGTTGATTCAAGTGATTTAAGCCTAGTATTAAGCTCTTCAACTAACGATTTCGTAAGTTTACTATCTTTATCACTAAGGAATTTGTCGAGTATATAATATCTCTTCTCTGCAACTACACTCTTGCCACTTAGGTCTGCTCGCTATTTGGCAAATGTATTCATTTCAGTACGCATCTGTGTGATACTACGCTACATGCCTTGGTCTATTAGCTGATCTGGATCGAGCTATTGGTCTGACATCCACTCGTATATGAAATTCTAGACATGCTTGACGCCTACCTAGTCTTCAAGCGATTCAGACTACTATGCTTCGTACATTGTGCGTGCTACTTTCTTTATATCAAGTAATCTGCCAAATTGCCGCTTAGTTCTATTAAGCTATGTGGTAGAGCTCTCTTTATTAATTGCACTAACTGCACTATCGTATATACTAGTTGCAAGGTATTGCACATTCTTACCAAGTTGAGTTGTCTACTAGCCAATCTACTATGTTGGGTGATTTAGAATTGTTATGAACTGATCGAATGATAAAGTCCAGTCATGTTCTTTGCCGAAGACGCCATAAATTTTATCTATCTACTAGCCCAACTTGGGCATATTCTGGAACTAATGTTTAGTAAGCGATGAGATGCCAGTAGACTAAGTCATCTACAGAGCAAAGCCGCCAAATGTGAATTTCTACATTGGATTGAGTGATGTGAGCTAGATAGTGTACTAAGCCATCTATGCCGGCCCGTATTTCTGTGCTATCTTCTTATTCTCTCGTACGAAGCCGTACATGGAAGCGAGCTAATCTGAGGCCTTAACCATCATATTAGACTATTTCGTGCGATTGAGAAATTGCAAGTATGCCTCGTTATAGTCTAACTATTTCTCAGCTAATCGTCGGCCTAAATCTTTATCCAAATCCTTTGCATAATTAAGCTAGCTAATAGAAGAGATAGGCATTCTTGCCCTATTCTAGATTGCAAAGCCAACCACATTTGAAAGCTGATATGCGTCTAACTCATTAATTGTCTGTGCGCCAGTTGTGAAATAGCGATACTATTTAAGCTACTAACCTGTAAATTCTTCAGTCTGCCGCCAATTGGCTTTAATCTACTTATCAGTCTATTCGCCTACGACAGTGCCCTATGCATATTTATACCATTTAGTAGACTAAATCTACTAACCTACAGTGCTTGATAATTTCTTACCTACTGGGGTGAAGACCGAGCTTATTGCAGACGCGACAACGCCGGCAATCAATAACTGATTGATCGACGGCTTAGTTAGTTTCTTTAATTCTTTAGCGTGATATTTATTAAGTTTCTACGCTTTCTGCTACTCAGACTCGTCTTTATACTCTAAATTCCACTGCTAAGCTAACTCTTCAGGTGTCTTTTTTCTTTGCTAGATGCCAGTCACCCCTGAGAATAGAGTAACAAGCGATTTTCGGACACTAAAAATCCGAGATTATATATCAAAAAGTTTCTAACTAATTGGTATATAAAATTATGACCAAAATGGCAACAAAAAGGGGCCCTGAATGAGGGCCCTCTTTTTGCGTTAATTAATTAGTTCGACTTCTTACAGTGTCTAGCGTACAGACTTTGCGCACGCTTCATAACAGATGGATAACCATGTTGCTATGCTCTGCGAATCGCCTATAGTAAACCGGTGCATGATATAGAACCTGTCCGAGTTTTATATGGGAACTTCCGTTCTTTAGGCATTAAAAATGAGCTAGCCGGCATTTGCGCACGTTTACTTTTACTCTTTGGCGGATTCCATGTTTTAGATTTACTTACTTTCTACTCGTCTGAGTAGAAGTGCTCATACTACTAGTCTACATCGCTAATCAAATGATTTAGAGAATTGTCATTTGTGGCTTCTATATTTTCAGACATGTTACTTACCTCCTAACATCTGGACTATATCGTCTATCGTTTTACCTTGTATATCCTCCAACGTGAATGACTACTGTCTAGCATTAGGATTCTATGTGCCATATGCTTGTTGCTACTACTATTGACTATATTGCTGGTTATAGCTCTACAGTTCGGCCTGCAATCGCTGCTCTTCTAATTGCTGATGTGCTACTTTCAGTGCTTGTATATAAGTATACATAGCCAGCGATTCTTTAAGCGGCATATCTAAGAAGTCTTTAATTGTAGAACCTTGTATCTTAGACCACAGTTCCAATGCCATTTCCATGTACGGATCGAGTGGCTTATCCATAAGACCATTTACGAAACCGTTCAGTTCATCTCTTGATAATGGTATATCATTAAGCATTGTCTCTGCAATCTATCTGATCTAGAACTCCGGCACTTCATCAGGATCTTCAGGAAACACTAAAGTCTACTTTGCAATTTCAGTGAATGTCTCTTCGAGTGTTAGATTGAATTTCTCTCTAATCTCGAACTACTACTTAATCTCAGTTATATTAGGCTGACGCTAAATAACGTACGAGCCGTCTTTAAGTTGATAAGTATAAATCTAGCCGTACTCTGCTTTTAATTTAATAAGTTGCCAAGGCTATAGCATATGACATCACAATGGAATAACAGGGTTACTTGCGCCAAAATTAGAGGCTGCAAGTATAAGCTCTGTTAGAGTAGGTACAACGCCGGCCTTAAGTGAATCGAGCATATCCAAGCTAAGTTTAGGATAAATCACCGCTGTAGTCATTACATTCTCCATGAGCTGCTCGTAATCTTGGCTCTTGGAAGATAACTCTTTATACTCAAATCTGTTGAGCTATCTGTAGATATAATACTCATTGTCACTGAAGAAATAAAGATAGACGCTGTCGTATTGTTTCTTTGCATTGTCTATAATCTGCTTAAGCGACTAGTTTGTCTTGACGAGCTCTTCAACTGCAAGTTCACGTATTTTCTAGATCATTACATCGGTGTCATACCAATCTGTTATGTTTTTCTTCCACGCATCCTGAACAACAGAGTCTAACTATTCATCTTGCTACTTGGATTCTGCAGTCTGTTCTGCGGCCTATGACTCTTGTTTAGCACTCTATTCCTGTTGAAGCTTTTGTAAAAACTTTAAGTCCTACATACTGATCCTCCTCCATTATGCTGTAGTCTATTTTGCTATATCCAGCATTAGTTTATAATATGGACTAATCTTATCTACCTTTATAAGGTCCTAAGCAACAAATTGATATATATCTTGCACAGGATTACCATCTGGTATCACTTGAATATTTTCATTTGTCATATAGACATCGCTAAGGATAATGCCGCTTTCATATTCTGAAAACTAATCGCCGACGAAACTGACTATTATATTTCTCACATAGTAAATAAACTAATTAGGTACTTTCTGAACGATAGGTGTTTCAGGTATCTATTGTGCTAATTCTGCGAGAATGCCCATGAATGCGATATTGAAACCGATAGCACCTTGGATCAGTGCCTGACTCTATAAGAACATTTGCGGCCTAAATGAGAATACGTTATATATTGGTACAAGACTCTGTGCAGTGTTTATATTGATATACTACTAATTATCCATTAACACACGTTGATTTTCATTATATGGATCATACTAAAAGAATATACGCACATTTTGGCCAGAATAAAATTGCCGGCCTGATGTGTCAATTTTGGAATCTGCTATTCCACCTAATATACTTTTAGTCTTATCGCTCAAATTGGGCTTATCCTACATATTAGCTACCTCATTATATAGATTGGAACGTTATGTAATCATTGCTATTTGTAAACTAACTAATTGCTAACTCAAATTTCATCTTATCGAATTTTGATTGTTTTGGATTAACCTTAAATTTTGCTTCTGGAAGTACAACTTTGAATGGTGTAACCGTGCCTGATGGAATTGTATATCTGAGTATCTCTGATAAGCTTACGCTAGAGCTTCTAGCAGACTATTTGAATATCGCTTTATTTGCAGTTACATCTGGCATTACAATCTAGTTATGCGTATTAGCCGCCGGATTGAAGAAGAACTATCTTATGATCGTATTATCTTTTGTCATCTGCTAAACTGTGGCCTATTTGGTTGAAATTACTCCTAAAATAGCAATATGTGTTGGGTCTGTTTTCTTCTTATCCTAGCCAGTTATCTATACAAGTACAAAGTCATTATAAGTTGCACCGTCATCTTTATATTTCTCCATATATATAGGTGTACCAAAGCCAATTGCGGTCGGATATTGTTCTGCAGCACTGTGCATAGGTGACCAAAAATGATAGATATCAGGAATCTTTGCTTGTATTAACAAATCGTATGTCTATTTGCATATATAAGCATTGTATGTATGAGAATATGCATTACCGCTATTCTAGGCAGTGTATGTAGTCTTAATAGTCTATATATAAATGGCAGATGGACCAGATTTGCCTTTTGTTGCCATATTATCAACTTTCTAATGGTCAACTGCATACTTTGTGAATGACTATGTGCTCTATCCTGATTTATATGATATGTCAATGTCCTACAATTTATATGATGTAACTGTCTAATTGCCAGATAGAGAACCTAAAAGCTACTTTGTAGCACTATCAGGAGTGGATACAGATGCGGTGCCTTTAACTGTTACCTTCTAGCCTGGCATTATGTATATTATCTTATTATTCAAAGTCTACAAATCTTTATTTAGAGTATAAGCAGCCTATTTTACTGGCTAGAACTAATAAGTGCTCTAAGTGCTTGCACTTTTCTGTATAGCAAGATAGCTGACCGGAGTGTTCTATGTGAACTTAATGGTAGTCGACTATACTGGCGTTTTCGGCTCTTCTTTCCCAGATGTGCCGCCAGATGTACCAGTAGTTGTATTTTTATCCTAAGTAGTGTTGTTGTTCTACTATGGCTAAGTCGTGCCTGTATTAGTTTTAGTTGAGTTTAATATATACTCTGATATTGCAAGCCCGTCTTTTGTTATGTAGTCCTTACCAGCTGCTGCGTATATAGTCTAGATATTGCTACTATGCTTTGCGAATAAATTAGATAATGTGCTAGCGTCACTTTGGAACATATATGCTTGTGGCTTGAACGAGATTTGATTATCCTAAGTGAGTAGTCCATTTGCCATTAGTTCGTCAACCGATTTGAATGTAGTCACAGTCTCACTTACATACTCTGCTACGAATCTATAGAGCGTTATAGGCACCTAATTGTAGCCTGATAATTCAGTTGTGCTTTCTATTATCTGCACGTTATAGAACACATGCTAAACAAGTTCGCTTGGCGCTTCGTTCTCACTAGGCATCTAGAAGACGACGAAGCTAAATCGCGGCAACTACTCTGCAGTTATCTATTTATACCAGCCTTTTGATACGATATTCTTGAAATTGGTCTAGCCTTGTAGCATCTAATTATGCTATTCAGTCTTTAACTTTTGCTATGTTGGGTCTGAGTCATTTATCTGAGTGAGCTAATATATGTACATATTATGGTCATACCATTTCTTGAATAGTTTGAAGAAAGAAGGCTCGGTATTAACAGGTATCTACAGAGTGCCGGCGAATACTTCGTTACCTTTTACATACCCAGTAGCAAATTGTGCGCCCAGCGAGAAAACCGGGCGCACCTCTACTACTGAACTCTAAGTTATCTATGCTATATCATCTAATTGTACAAATTCGCCATCTTCACTTACTCCGTACACTATTGAGTTGGATGGAGAGAAGAATAGTTTTTTATTCTACACAGAAGTGCCTCCAGTAGTGTTTAATATTAATAATCAGTCAATTGTTGTGTGCTTGTTAAAGGATTAGGCCTAGCCGTGCTACCCTACTAATTTAGGTCTATTTCTTTTTGACTCTTAACTGCGGCACGACATATAAAATCGATAGACTCTATAAGAGTTTCTGCACCTGCAACCACGCTTGTGCCTTCACTTAGGAATTCGAGGTCAATGAATGTTGTTGTATCTACTATAGCTTTCTTGTTGCCTGATTTCACATCATTTTCGATAGTTACACTTACTATATTTAGGTTGAATGGTGGGAACTCGTCTAAGTATAGAACTGGTCTCTATCTGACACTACCTAATCCTCTAAGTGCAACTTTAAGCATTTCTCCTAATTTATCATATAGAGTTTTCAGTTTAAGAATTTTGTCTTCCTATTCCTAACTGTTATATTCCTCTTTCTACTTCTCCTAAACTTTTATCTAACTATTTAGTTCTTCTTGTTTTGTACTATCGTATCTTAGAGGTCCTTCACCGACAAGCTTTCGTACTTTATCAATCATTGCATCAATTGGATCGCCTTCACTAATTTTGGAAGTTGATAATCCGAGCTTATTTAGTATTGCAAAATATTTAGATAGCTACTAATCTAGCTTATCATCGAAATTGATTACAGAACTATTCTTATCTGCATTTTCAAATATGAGCTAGAATTTTTGAAACATAGTCTGATTGGAGACTAGCTCGTATATGAACCCTCCTGTTAGGACTACGCCAGTAAATCGGCCGGCGGTTGTACGCTATCCGCGGCCTATCTACAATGGCGCTTCACTACCAAGCACATTGATTGGCTATTTATTCCTAACAGTCCTATACTCGTACGTTTGGATAGTACCAACTGGTATGTTACTATCCTATACAGTTATTATGGTGCTCTATGGACTTATTGTATATTGTTTATCTATTAGATTTGCCATATTGTATCACTCCTCAGTCAGATCAGGCCGTATTATAATATTTGTTTGACTTCTTGCTACTTATACACGCCTGTGCAAACGAAATCCATGCTTTCGAGAATCTACTGCTAACCTGCAGATATGCTAACCTATTCTGACATGAATTCTACATCTTTGAATATAGTTTTATCGAGTAATGCAACTCTCCCTTTATTATCAAGATCGTCTTGTATAATCATTGATACGAGTGTCATATCGAATGGCGGTAATTCATCAAGGAATATTGCAGG